>OCZT010000613.1_pt1 | contig 35767 bp, 32 predicted proteins | sample 1539031 | NCBI WGS metagenome assembly OCZT01 (sample SAMEA3539308, study PRJEB22396) | soil metagenome | biome: tundra; feature: field; material: soil | place: USA | collected 2010-05 | depth 0.15 m | reverse complement strand
CTGGATTGGGGCCTTATCGTCCCCGTTATCAAGGATGCCGACGGTCAAAAGCTGAACGATATGGATGATCTCTATCGCCTGCTCGATAAAAAGCAGATCGGCGACACGATGAATTTCGAAGTGTATCGCAACGGCCAAAACATTACCGTGCCCGTTCGGTTATTGTCGAGTCCGACGCAAACCCAGACGCGCCCGACGCGACGCGGTATTCAGTAATTCGACAGTGTATGATGATATGGCGGCGGGCGTATCTGCCCGCCGCTTTTTCGTTAAATGATCGAACTCAACGATTTCTACAACGACGGGACGGGATGGATCTGCCGGCAATGTGCTCACGAGTTGTTGCCCTCGGACGATTCGAAAGGATTTTCGCGAGCATTGCGCGAAGGCGAGGCCGAAAGCAAAACCCCGGTCATGGCAAACCCCGCCCTGGCTAAATGGACCGATAAAACACGCCGCTTCCTAACCTGTCCCCGGTGCGGCATCACCGAAGCCGTCGAGAGATCTTGAACCGAAAGACCTTTGCCCACGAAACACACGAAAGACACGAAAGAGCGGTCGGATAGGTCGCTCCGGCGTAGCCGGGATGTTCCTTCTTTGGTTTCAAGCCCGATACGGGCGGTCTGTCTGTAGAAACCGAATGAACCAAAATTCCTTAAGCTCCGTTAGGAGCGTCCTGTTATCCGACAGAATTTCACCAGACAGGACGCTCCTCTTTAGCTGGGACCCTACGGTCGTCAACTTTGTTCTACAGACAGTTCGCTCCTAACGGAGCTAATCGGATTATTGTTTGCCGGATTCTTCCGAAAAAATAGTTCCCAACAGAGATGAATATTCGCAATTAGGTCTCACGCCCGGTACGGTCGGACTAGTTTGTAGAAACCGGATATACAATACCGTTAACTGAGTTTTGCAGCAGTGTCATTGCCGCGTGATACATTTAAGTCAATGCTGGAAGAAGAGCTTGACACCGCTATCTCGCTCGCGAGACGGGCGGGCGATGTGATCATCGATCTCTATGGGACGGATATCGTAGCCGAACAGAAGTTGGGTGCTGACAATTACTCGGAGCCGGTCACGGTCGCCGATAAATACGCAAGCCAGATCATCGTCGAAGGTATTAACGAACGCTTTCCTGACGACGCCATCCTTTCAGAAGAAGAGGTGGACGATCTTGAATCGCGGCTCGCCAGTCGGCGCGTTTGGATCATCGATCCGCTCGACGGGACGGCCGGATACATCCGGCGTGATGGTGATTTCGGCGTTCAGATCGGGCTTGCCATCGACGGCGTTCCTGTACTGGGTGTCGTACATCTGCCGTTTCATGACCGGCTGAGTTATGCGGTCAAGGACCAGGGAGCTTTTGCCGTTCGACACGGCGGCGAACCCGAACGTCTTGAAACATCAAGCCATACGAAGCTCGATGAAATGACGCTTGCGATGTCGCGCAACCATCCGAGTCCGCGGATGGGTCGGATAGTCGAGTATTTTGGTTTTACAAGGATCATAAATCGCGGGTCGGTCGGATTAAAGGTCGGGTTGATCGCCGATAAGATCTGCGACATCTATATTCATCCGAGCCCTCGGACAAAGCTTTGGGACACATGTGCTCCGCAGGTGATCCTAGAGGAAGCCGGCGGCCGGTTCACCGATCTATTCGGCAACGAGATGCGCTATGACCGGGCCGATCTTCAAAACCACGACGGCATCCTAGCTACTAATGGAGTTGCCCACGAAGCGGCGATCGAAACCCTTAAGCCCCTGCTTGTCGAATTCGAACGCGTCCCGCACGTGTAAGACCTTTTAGAAAAGGCTTGTTTTACCGAAAGCGTTGTGGTAGAAGTATTGCTCAAGTAGATTCTTTGCGCGCACAGGCTAAATAATTAAAGGTAAATAATTAAGTGGTCACAGAAAGCATTGTGGACGGTGTCGGTTCACCAGTCGGCGAAAGGTCGGTGATATTCGCCGGGGACTATCTAAACAAGCTCAGCGGCGAGCAGCTCGAGTATGAATGCCGTCGGCGCTTTGCCGACGGCTGTAAAGAGATTGTCGTTAATTTCGCCGAAACTGAGGTCGTCAACAGTATCGGTATCTCGATCCTTCTCGGGGTTATAGATACCGCATCGAGAAATGGGGCTTCGGTCGTCTTTTCCGATGTAAATCAGAATACGATCGAGCTATTTGAGATGCTTGGACTGACCAAACATGTGACGTTTGTCGATAGTGAACGGTGAACAGTGAACAGTGAACACGACCACAAACTGATCCATGCGTTTGGCGCACTGGCTGAACTCGGCCAGGAGATCACCAATAAGAACAGTTTCCAGGAGACTATCAGGACTTCGTTGCATCTGTTGTCCGGAGCTCTTGGCATCATGCGCGGGGGGATCGGCCGGTATTCGAAGTTTGGCCATGAGCTCAACCTATTGGCGATCCGCGGGTTGGGCGATGATTTCCCTCTCGGCCTAAGCCTGACATCTGAGGACGAACGCCAGTTCCTTACCAACGGCTCGACCCCGATCGAGATCCGCCATGCGAAGGTTTTGCCGTTCTTTCAGGTTTATGACGTAAGCCTGGAACAACACAACATAGAGCTTTTCGTGCCGCTCGTCGTCCGTGACGAGATCGTCGGTGCCATCCTGCTCGGCGAAAAGGCAACCGGCGAATCTTACACCAATTACGAAAAAGAGATCATCTGTGCGATGGGCCGTCATGTCGGTGTCGCCATTGCGCAGCGAAACTTAATGGCGGAGATCGAACGTCATGCCGAAGAAAATCGACGAATGTTCGACGAGATGCGTTCAACCTATCATGACACGGTCAAGGCCTTTGCCGCGGCCATCGATTGCAAGGACAAATACACCGAGGGCCACTCGGTCCGCGTCGGAAAGTTTTCCGAGATAATTGCTTCGGAGCTTGGTTGGGGAAAAGAAGAGACCGAGGGAGCGGCTGTGGCCGGGTACCTGCACGATGTCGGCAAGCTCACCGTCGAGCGTAAGATAATAAACGCTCCGTATCGCATCAATGCAAAGGAATCCGCCGAACTAAACAAGCATCCGATGGTCGGGTTTGAGATACTACAGCCGATACATCACCCGTATGCCGACGTTCCGCTGGCAGCCAGATCGCATCACGAACGTCTCGACGGGCGCGGCTACCCTGACGGCCTCTATGATCGCGAGATCCCGTACATAGCGAAGATCGTTAATCTTGCTGATTCGTTCGACGCGATGACGACGGACCGGCCATACAAGTCGCGCCGCGCGGCAAAAGACGTCGTCGACGATCTGCAGCGGAATACCGGCAAACAGTTCGAGCGAGAACTTGTGACGTCGTTTCTGGGGGGTATGTTAAAGGAACTGACGGGGGAAGATCGCAACCGGCGATTTCGCCGGCTGCTCGGCCGCGATTATATGGAGGCCGAGGGCATTGTAGAAAAACTGAAATTCACTCTAAATGAAATGGCCCCCACCAGCTCAAAGACTTACATCGGCGTCGTTGGACCAGATACGGCTATTCTCTAAACCGTAAGCCGCGGCTGTTCGAGCAGCTGTACGAATTTCTTTGCCGCGAGCGATAGATCCCGATCGCTGCGGTGGATCACCCCGACCGATCGCACCCAAAACTTTTCCGCCAATTGAATGACCGCGAGCGTTCCCGCTTTTTTTGCTTCGCTGACAGCAGGTTCAGGAACGATCGCGAGTCCAAACCCAACCTCGACCGCTCGCATTATCGTTTCGATATTATCAAACTCGGCGACCCGTTTAACTTCGACATGGTTTGCCTTAAATATCTTATCGAGAGCTTTTCGCGTCGGAACATCACGCTCAAAATGGACAAAGTCCTGGTCCTGGAGATCGGTAATTTTCACCTTCGCACGGGTTGCGAATTTGTGACCGAGCGGTGCGATGAGAACCAGTCGATTTTCGGGCATAGGCGTTAAGGTCAACCCGCGTTTTGGTTCAGGAAAAGCGAGAACACCCAGTTCTACCGTCCCATTCATTACATCGCGAAGGATGCGAGTCGTGCGTGAATATTCCAAATCGATCTTTGCCGCCGGAAACTTCGTCATAAATTCGCGCACCTTTTCGGGCAGCTCGTGAAGCCCGACACTGTATACGGTCGCAACCTTTACGCAACCGCCAATCTTTCCGACGACGCCACGCAGGTTCTCTTGCAGTTGATCGTACGCAGCCAGTACGTGGAGCGCCTCGCGGTAAAAGACTTCGCCTGAGGGCGTCAGTTTAACCTCGCGGCGTCCGCGTATGCGTTCCAGAAGCCGTCGTTTGAATTTATCCTCAAGCGAACGAATCTGCTGGCTAACGGCTGATTGAGTTACGAAGTTACGCTCAGCCGCAAGCGAAAAGCTTTCAAGATCGACAAGGTCGCAAAATACCTTTAGGGTTTCGATATGCATGATTCGTATAAATAAGTTTTACTTTTTATTCCCCGGAATATTTTTCATTTTATCTTATCTTAAAAAGTACCTAATATAAAAAGAAGCACTCGTAAATTGCCGAAAGCTGCCTTAAGACTTAAAATCGCAGGAAATCCAATACAATTGGGATGCCGATAAAATTCTCCAACACTTTTCTATTGCGCAAGCTGCACCAGCTGACCGGTATAGTTCCGCTCGGGCTTTTTTACTTTGTTCACATCTACACAAACTCGACCGCGCTCAACGGTGCCAAGAACTTCAACGAGCATGTCGGCGGCATCCACGACATGCCGTACCTGCTTTTTATTGAGATCTTTGGCATTTTCATTCCGCTCTTATTTCATTCAATCTACGGCGTATTGATCTCGGCCGAAGCCAAAGTAAATGTGTTCAGCTACGGGTTTGCCCGCAACTGGTTTTATCTTTTCCAGCGGATCACCGGCATTTTCTTGTTCTTTTTCCTCCTGTTTCACATTTTGAATTTTAGGTTTGGTCTCATCCCCGGATTGAACTTGGTGCCGGTCGCCGGCAATTCGGATAAAGCATTTGCGATCGTCGCCGGCGAGTTTCATATCACATGGGTCATGGTCGTGTACGCACTCGGGATCCTCTCGACCGCATGGCACCTCGGATATGGGTTCTTTCTCTTCGCCGTCGATTGGGGAATCGTGATCGGCGAACGAGCACAAAAGGTGGTCCTCTACGGATGCCTGGCGTTAGTAGTATTTCTTTCGGTGGTCGGGATCAACGCTCAATTCGCTTTCGTAAGGCCATGCGGCCTGCTTCCTCAGGTATTGTGCGAAGGGCCGCGGCTGACGACGCCATCCGGGTCGACCAAGTTTTAGCTATGGCAACTGGACTAAAAATCGCGATCGTCGGCGGCGGCCTTGCCGGGCTAGCCGCGGCAATGAAGATCGCCGAAGCCGGGTATGACGTCGATATCATCGCCGTGGTGCCCGTCAAGCGTTCGCACTCGGTCTGCGCCCAGGGCGGCATCAATGGTGCTGTCAACACAAAGGGCGAAGGTGATTCGCCGGCAAAGCATCTCGACGATACTGTTTATGGCGGCGATTTCCTCGCCAACCAGCCTCCGGTAAAACGGATGTGCGACATGGCGCCGCAGATCATCTATCTTTTCGACCGGATGGGAGTTCCGTTTTCGCGAACAAAAGAGGGACTGATGGATTTTCGCCGGTTCGGCGGAACGCTTCACAATCGGACAGCTTTCTCCGGAGCCTCGACCGGTCAGCAGCTTCTTTACGCGCTTGACGAGCAGGTCCGCAAATGGGAAACCGTTGGCAAGGTGACGAAGTACGAGGGTTGGGAGATGCTCTCGCTCGTGCTCGACGATCACCAGGTCTGCCGCGGGCTGGTAGCGATGGAGCTGCAGACGCTCGAGCTGAAAGTGTTTAAGGCCGATGCTGTGATCATGGCGACCGGCGGTCCCGGTCTTATCTTTGGCAAATCCACAAATTCGATGACGTGCACCGGCAGCGCGACATCCATCTGCTACCAACAAGGTGCTCGTTACGCCAACGGCGAATTCATCCAGGTGCATCCCACCTCGATTCCCGGTGAAGACAAGCTTCGCCTGATGAGCGAATCCGCCCGCGGTGAAGGCGGCCGCGTCTGGGTACCGAAAGCGAACGGCGACGCGCGAGCACCGCGTGACATTCCCGAGAGCGAGCGCTGGTACTTCCTCGAAGACAAATACCCCGCGTACGGAAATCTTGTTCCACGCGATATCGCGACCCGCGAGATCTTTCAGGTCTGTCTCGAAGGCCACGGCGTAGGCGGTGAAAACCAGGTCTATCTCGATCTGACGCATATCCCGGCGGACGTTCTGACGGAACGTTTGGGAGCGATACTCGAGATCTACGAAATGTTCGTCGGCGACGACCCGCGTTACGTGCCGATGAGGATCTTCCCGGGTGTTCACTATTCGATGGGCGGTCTATGGGTAGATTTTGAACAACGGACAAACATTCCCGGATTATTTGCCGCGGGCGAATGTGACTATTCCATCCATGGAGCAAACCGACTGGGCGCCAATTCGCTCGTCTCTTGTGTTTATGGCGGATTTACGGCGGCACCTTCGGCTATCGATTATGCAAAGAACGTTCTGCGCGGAGACACCGAGACAAACGGCATTTACGATGCCGAGCTTAAGCACCAGCAGGAAATAAACGAATCGATAATCAAAAGCGAAGGCGGCGAGAACCAATACAAACTTCACGAAGAAATGGGCAAATCGATGACAGACAATGTGACTGTCGTCCGGTACAATGATCGCCTCAAGGCAACCGATGAAAAGCTGGTCGAACTTGCCGATAGATTTCAACGCATCTCGATAAACGACTCGAATCTCTGGGCGACGCAGGCCGTTCCGCATGCACGACAACTCTGGAACATGCTGCAGCTCGCACGTGTTATCACGCTCGGTGCGTTGAACCGAAACGAATCGCGCGGTGCTCATTACAAGCCCGACTTTCCGGACCGCAACGACAGCGAATGGTTGAAAACAACCATCGCGGAGTATTCAGAGGAAGCTCCGGTGTTTTCATACGAACCCGTCAACGTTTCGCTGGTTGAGCCGCGAAAGAGAGATTATTCTAAGGGAAAGACCAAGAGCTAGCTGACGGTTTATATTCAGTCGCCACTAGCTTTAGCTAGTGGTTAGGAAGTTATAGAAATGAGACGGCTTTAGCCAAAATCCGGAGAAGACTTCCTTTTCGGCTTTAGCCAAACAAATATGCCTTGGATCAAAGTTTGGATACATTTTGTCTGGTCGACAAAGGATCACGAGCCGTATTTGATCGATTCGATCAGACCGCAAGTATTCAAACATATTCGAGAAAATGCCAAACTAAAGGGCATTTATATTGACTATATCAATGGATACATCGACCATGTGCATTGTTTGATTTCGCTAGGCGCGGATCAGACCATCGACGCGGCTTCGGTGAGCCCATCAGGGATTAGTGGTGTTCGACGGTACATAGCGAATCAGGAAGAACACCATCGCAAAATTGGTTTCAAAGAGAAGTTTGATGGGTTTATGGTGAGAGCAGGATTTGAGAAGTTCAAGGACAGTGTGAATTAGGCTAAAGCGATGCAGAAAACCATTTTTGATTTTTGGCTAAAGCCAGGATCTCTTACCAGAATTGTTCCCACTAGCTAAAGCTAGTGGCAACTGATAAAGCTAGTGGCAACTGATAGCTTGAGATTTGGATTGGAATAGACCGTAGTATGACCGCCAACGCACAACACGAGAAAAAGCGCCTCGACAATCCACCCGCGATGATCAAATTCAAGATCCAGCGGCGTGAGAAAGAAGGTGCGCCCGCGCATTGGGAAACGTTCCAGATCCCCTACCGCCGAAACCTGAACGTTATCTCGGTCCTGATGGAGATACGCAAAGATCCCGTGACGATCGAAGGCAAAAAGACTACACCGCCGGTTTGGGACATGAGCTGTCTGGAACAGGTTTGCGGCATCTGCACGATGGTTATCGACGGCCGCGTTAGGCAATCATGTTCGGCCCTGATCGACGATCTTCTGCTGGCGTCGGGCAGCGACACCATTTCGCTTGCTCCGATGTCGAAATTCCCCAATATTCGTGATCTCAAGGTTGACCGGTCAAAGATGTTCGACCATCTCAAACAAGTCGAAGCATGGATCGAGCTTGACGGCACGTACGATCTCGGCCCCGGCCCCCATATCCCCAACGAACTTGCACAGGAGCGTTATGCCTATTCCCGCTGTATGACTTGCGGCTGCTGTCTCGAAGCATGTCCGCAGTACGGCGATGACCAGTACATCGGCCCGCAGGCGATCGCACAGGCACGGCTTTTCAATATGCATCCAACCGGCAAGATAAATCGCGAAGACCGTCTCAATGGACTGATGGGTGATGACGGCATCACGAACTGCGGCAACGCGCAGAACTGCCTTCGGGCCTGCCCGATGTCTATCCCTCTTACGAGGGCAATATACGAAACAAATCGAGAGATTACTGTCGATGCATTATTTGGCTGGTTAAAGAAATAGCAGGAACGCCGAACTCACATCGTTAGCCGTAAATGTCCATTCCATTTACCGCCATTTCTTGCGATCCCGCTTAGCGTTCGCCCGTCAGACGAAACATTTAGGCGATACTCATCCAACATTACAAGCACGTTGTTCGGATCATCCTTGCGATAACCGCGCATTTGCAGCGTGCCTGTCGCCGGATCAAAGGTACAGCGAACATATTCGACCGCCGTCAGTCCAACCTTGTCCACTTTGTCCGGGCGAACAGTTTTGCGCAGCGTCCATCTGATCTGGCCTTCGACGCCGTTGTTCTGGGTGTCGCTCAGGCTAATGTTGATATCCAACAACGTTCCCGAATCGACACTCCATTGGCCGTTCCACGACCCGGTCACGTTATATGTTGGCGCGAGCTGTTTAGGTGATTGATTTACGGCCGCGTTGGTATTTGTTACCGGTACGGTACGGGCCAACGGCGACGGCGTTGGCGTCGGTTTAGTTTCCTCATTAGCCGCCGGCTTGTTGTTTGCACCTGCAAACAAACGGTCACGATTCATTGCCACGAGTGCGATCGCTAAAATAACGCAGACGAAAGCCAAGGCTCCAATCGCAAGGTATGGCAATTTGGAGGGTCTACGAGGTGCCGCTTGAACGGGACGGACAGATTCCTGCGTTTCGACCGACGGATAGACTTTTGGAAGCACTTCTGTGGGGAGCGAAGCCGCGAAAGCCGGAGCCGCTTCGGTCAACGCCGAACGGTCGACAGCCTCTGCAATCGGTGCGAGAGGAACACCGTCGTTAAGACAGAAACTCAGATCGTCGGCATAGACATTCTTACAGTTTGGGCATTCTTTCACCGCACAGGATTATACATGCCTTTGTGAGTATTGCGACGTCTTACGACGCTGGATACGGTCTAGTTAGCGGATAGAACTACTTATCAGACGATCCGCCGAGATCCTCAAGGTGTTTGACGATCTTCTGAATAAGCCAATCAGGCGTTGAGGCACCGGCGGTGACGCCTACACGCTTGACACCATCAAGATCGCGATCGTTGATCTCTTCTTCGGTCTCGATCAGAAAGCTCTTTTCACACTGCTCTTTACAGACGGCGAGGAGTTTCACACTGTTTGATGAATGCCGGCCGCCGATGATGTAAAAGGCGTCGACCATACCCGCAAGCGCCCGGGCGGCCTCTTGTCGATCGCGGGTCGCGGAACAAATGGTATTTACGACCTGGACCTCGTCATCGGTCTTGGTTTTGACTGCCTCGGCCGTGTCGAAAAACGTCTTGGCTTTAATAGTTGTTTGAGAAACAACGAGCGGGTTCCGAAGCCTTGGAAGGTTGGCGACTTCGGTTTCGTCCTGGATAACAAATGCATGATTCGGGGCGTAACCTTTTACTCCGATCATTTCCGGATGATCGGGGTTGCCGACCACAACAATATGGCGGTTGGCCGCCGCCGCACGGGCCGCAAGCTTTTGAACGCGCGTAACGAAGGGGCAGGTCGCGTCAACGACCTTCGAGGCTTTTTCCTCTAACTCGCGCTGCACCTCAGGCGTCACGCCATGTGCCCGGATAACCGCCGTTTCGCCACGGCCGATCTGTACAGGTTCGCTTATCGTCGCAACGCCGTAACGGCCGAGACGCTGCATTTCCTGTTCGTTATGTATCAGCGGACCTAAGGACCGAACGGTGTCGCCTTTATCGATGGCATCTTCGACCATCTCGACGGCACGTTCTACGCCAAAACAAAATCCGTATTCATCCGCTAGTAGTACTTGCATTTTACAGCCGGTCTAACTTATTTTTTACTTATCCCACCAAACTCCCATTTTATCATGAAAGATGCGAACAAAACGGCTTTGCGCGAGTGCCGATTTTTACGAGAGAGCTGTTTCCCCTTACTTTACCGAGCGTTTATCGAGGCATTCTCGGATTATGTGTTTCCTTTCGCCCTAACCGAAAAACAGTTTCAGAACCATATCAATCTGAATGCCGTCGATCTTAGGCGCACGATCGGCTGCCTCGAAGGCGGGCGAATAATCGGATTTTCTTTAAACGGATTTGGCGAATGGGATACAAAGCCGACTGTGTATGATGCCGGGACCGGCGTGATCCCCGCGTATCGCCGGCAAGGTATCAGCGAAAAGATGTTCGATCATATGATGCCGGTATTCAAAGACCAGGGCATCAAACAATTCCTGCTCGAGGTCATCACGACCAATACGCCCGCGATCCGCCTGTACGAAAAGCTGGGGTTTCGTATCACCCGCGAACTGGCGCTGCTGCAGTGTGACGGCCGCATCGGCGATCGTGCGGAGCCCGCCGCGATCGAGATACGCGAGATCCGGGACCCTGACTGGGAACGGTTGACCAGATTCTGGGTCGGGACGACATCCTGGCAAAACTCAGTTGACGCCATGAAACGCAGTTGGCCGGTAAAGAGCATGATGGGAGCGTTTGCCGAAGATGAATGCATCGGTTATATCGTTTTCTCGACCGGATTTGGAAGGGTCGCCCAACTTGCGGTGAAAAGCGAGTATCAGCATCAAGGCGTAGGGACGATGCTGCTAAAAGTGATGCAGGACCTAACGAATGACGGGTATTCGCTGCAGGTGATCAACATCGATAAGTTGGTTCCGGGTGGGATGGATTTCTTTACCCGGCATGGCTTTTATGAACGCCTGAGCCAATACGAGATGCTGCTGGAGATGTGAGGGTCATAAGTCCCTTTCTCCGCGTCGCCCGTTCTGTCATTCTCCATTCTCCATTCTCCATTCTCGATTCAGCCCATCCGGCGTTACTTCACCGGCTCGCGTAAGATCGCATCCGAAGCGGTTGATGCGATAGACGCTGCGGCGGGGTTTGTCGCTCGCAAGTTTGCCACCTGCCGCAAAGCCTCACCGGTACGCAAGAGCAGACGGACGAGATCGCCTTCCTCGGCTCGCGTCCGATCGACAAGTTCATCCCAGGACATGCCCGCCGCCCAGCGTTCGGCGGCCGCCGCAGCGGAGTAATTGATCTCTTCGACGGGTTCAACACCATTCTTCCATTCGACATTTGAGACGGCGATCACGATCTCTTCAAAATTAGAAAGGATGTCAACCATTCGCCGTGAAGAATGCATCTGTCCATAGCTGCGGTCGACATCAGACGCGACCGACGCCATCAATCCCGCCGCTTCGGAAAAAATAAGCTCGTTAAAAATACCCTGCCGCAGGGCCTCGCCGACAAGCAGCGGCCTGTCGATGCGAACGTCCGCCAGCCATTTGCCCTGGGCCGTTACCTTTTCCGCTGCAAAGTCAATGTAACCGAAATGATCGAGCACGCGGGCACGACGCTCGAACGGGTCCCAAATGCGATCGCTAAGCATCTCGGCCCCATCCGCCTGACGGTTATCCGCACGCTGGCGATGTCGCGAGCTAAACGCAAAGCTTCGTTCGGCGATGTCGCGGACAAGTTCAAAATTGCCAAAGGCATCGAGCAGGTTCAGCAGACTCGTATATGTCGCGCGAAATCGGCTTTCGAGCGCATCGGGCGGCGCCTTTAGAAGTTCCGCGATCTTTTTCGGATTTTGAAACTGTCCCGGCGCCAGAATGGCAAAGCCGACATTATCGCGGCCGCGCCGTCCTGCCCGGCCGGTCATCTGCTGAAGCTCGCTCGCAGTTAATGGCCGCCACCCTTCGTTGCCGCGCGTATCGGCGTTTGTTATGACGACCGAACGGGCCGGAAAATCTACACCGGCGGCAACCGTCGAGGTCGCGAAAAGCGCATTGAGCAATCCGGCCGACATCATTCGCTCGATCAGCAGCTTCCACGCCGGTATGTGTCCGGCGTGATGTGCCGCCACCCCGGCACGAACTATTAACCCGGCGTGCTTGTGGTCCTCGATCTCGGGGTATTGGGCGACCATTTGCTCGAAGATCTCACGTCGTCGGAGCTGACGTTCCGGATCGGCGCGTTGAGATTTGTCGGCGGCCACGGCCGATGCCGCTTCATCGCAGCTTTTTCGAGTCGGCAAAAAGACGATCGCCGGCAAAAGGTTGAAATTCCGCAACGCGGAGATCAGCTTGGGGGTTGGGATCTCGTCTCGACGTTGGATCATGGAGGAATTATAGCCGACAAACCTCATTCGTTGTTGTCTGCGCGTGGGCAAGCGCCGAATGTCTGCTATAATCCGCACAAAAAGACGAGGTGAAACCAGACAATGAAACGGCGCGAGTTTTTGAGAACATCTGCGGCGGTGGGTGCGGCGATGGTGTTACAAGGTAAACAAATATCAGCAGCAACTACTGACGTTAACCTTGAGGAAGCGACTGTGGCGAGCCTGCAGTCGGCGATCGGTTCGGGGCAAACGACGTCGCGAAAGATCACCGAAGGTTATCTCGCACGAATTGCCGATATCGACAAGCATTTAAACGCGATCATTGAGCTTAACCCCGATGCTCTCGCCATCGCAGACGAGATGGACCGCGAGAGAAAGGCCGGTAAATCGCGAGGGCCGCTGCATGGCATGCCGGTCGTGATAAAAGACAACATCGACACCGCCGACAAGATGAAAACAACGGCGGGAAGTCTCGCGCTTCTGGATGCACCCACACCGAAGCAGGACGCATTTCTTGTAAAACAGTTGCGAGAAGCCGGTGCCGTCATCCTCGGCAAAACAAACCTCAGCGAATGGGCAAATTTCCGTTCAACACATTCCTCAAGCGGTTGGTCGGGACGAGGCGGCCAGACACACAACCCCTATATTCTCGATCGGAACCCGTGCGGTTCATCGTCTGGCTCCGGTGCTGCGATGGCAGCAAGCCTCGCCGCGATCGCGGTTGGAACAGAAACCGACGGCTCGATCATCTGTCCTTCATCGACATGCGGGATCGTCGGGATAAAGCCGACGCTTGGTGTCGTTTCTCGTTCCGGCGTGATACCCATTGCTCACAGCCAGGACACGGCGGGGCCGATGTGCCGAACCGTATCGGATGCGGCGGCTTTACTTTCGGTTTTGGCCGGGGCCGATCCAAACGATTCGGCCACGACAGCCCGGGGAAAATGGGAGCGGTTGGACTATTCGTCTTACCTTCGAAAGGATGGACTAAGAGGGACGCGTATCGGCGTCGGGCGGCAATACTTCGGTCGCAATGATAAGGTCGACAAACTTATCGAGCCGCACTTGCAGGTGTTGAAAAGCGGCGGGGCAACATTGATCGACGTCGAATTTCCAAAGCTGCGAGATTTTGACGACGCCGAGTTAAGCGTTCTGTTATACGAATTCAAAGAAGACCTAAACAAATATCTGGCCGGTCGGGGCGGTCGTTACAAAACGCTCAAAGACCTGATCGATTTCAACAACAATAACGCCGAAAAAGAGATGCCGTATTTTGGCCAGGAGATCTTTATCCAGGCCGAAGCAAAGGGCGACCTTAATGATCGCGCTTACCGGATAGCTTTGCTCCAATCAAAACTGATGACACAGGAACAGGGTATCGATGGTGTGATGGACAAGGAAAAGCTCGATGCTATTGTGGCACCGTCGGGCGGTGTCGCGTGGGCAACCGATCTGATAGGCGGCGATTGCGGTGTGTTTGAAAGCTCATCGCTGGCGGCCGTCGCCGGTTATCCGAATATCACGGTTCCGGCGGGCTATGTTCAGGGACTGCCGGCGGGAATTTCATTCTTTGGCAAACCGTTCACCGAACCAACGCTGATCAAGATAGCGTACGCGTTCGAACAGGCGACAAAGGCGCGTAAGACGCCGAGGTATTTGCCGACTTATCCGGGATGATCACAAAATATTAACCGCACGTGCGGCCAACAGGGCGAGGACCGTCAGCGAGATCACTGATTGCAGCATCATCATGATCTTTGCCCAGCGGGCGAGCACCGGAACGTCGGTCGGTGAGAAAGCGGTACTCGTGTTGAAAGCGAGAAACAGATAGTCAAAGAAATTTGGTGACCAATCGGTCTCACCGGCCGCTTCCTTTGCCTCGGGCGACAGCGTCATTTGCGGAAACAGAAACGATCCGTCGGTATGTCCAAAACGTGTGTCGCGTAGATGCGGGCCGCCGGCATCCAATCGCCAATACCACAAAGAAAAGACAAGAACATTTGTCGCCCACAGCGACGCGGCCGAGGTCAACAACTCGACCGGTGCTTCCCGATCGACCGGCGGGCCCAGCAGGCCCGAGATCAGCAATACAACGGATGCTATCATCGCGATCGTTACAACACCTGTGACGACAAAACCGAAGAACCTGTTGAGAGCACGATAATCCCGCCAATGCGATATGACGGTCGGTATCAGCAGGACCACGACAATGATGAAGAACGACCACCTGGGACCGATGATCAGCCCTTCGGGAAGCGCTGTATATATACCGCCAACGGCGAGGATCGCGATAAATGCGGGCCATCGTGGCTCGGGATCGTATCTTACTTGTTCTACTTCGGATTTTTGGCTCATTACGTGATCGGATCTATGCTTTTTGCCGTAAATATATCATTCTTAACCCCTCGAGCGTAAGATTTTGATCGGTTACGTCAATACAATCACATGCATCCGCGATCGCCCATGAAAACCCACCCGTTGCGATCACCTTCACATCACCCGCGAGCTCATTCTTGACCCGGCCTACTACGGATTCAATTAGACCCACCTGCGAGTAAAAGATACCTGCCTGGATCGATGATGTCGTGGTGTTATTGATAACGTTTTCGGGACGGTCAATATCGACTTCGTGCAGGTTTGCCGTGTTGAGGTCCAGGGCCCTCGCCATTGTCACGAATCCCGGGGCGATCAAGCCGCCGAGCAATTCCCTTTCGTGGCTCACAGCATCGACAGTTGTCGCGGTGCCAAAGCTGCACACGATACACGGCACGCCATACTTCTCAGCCGCGGAAAACGAATTCACGATTCGATCGGTTCCAAGGGTCGTAAGCGGCTCATATAGAATCGCAAGGCCGAGATCCAGATCGTTTGTAACGAAAAAAGGGTCGATCGCAAATGCCGCTTTTGCGTATTCAGAGATCTGCTTATTTAGAACGGGCACAACGGAACATACGATCGCGTCAGATACCGGCAGATTGAGATTGGCACCGACCTCGGCTGCGATCTCGGCGGACGATACATCTTGTGTCGTAGGGATCGAGAATCTCGAAATTAGCTCTTCGTTGTCGAACACGCCGAACTTTACCGAGGTGTTGCCAATGTCGATCGCAAGAAGCATGGAAAGGTTAAAAGTGAAAAAGTGAAAAAGTGAAAAAGTTAGCTCCGCAATTCTACGCAGAATATATCCGTATTACTTCTGCTCGCCAGACATATAAAAAAGCCGCCTAGATATTCTAGCCGACTTTATACATTTTCACCGTTCTACGTTCGCCTTCACACGGCTCTTTCACTTTTTCACATTTTCACCTTTTCACTTTTCCCCTTTTTCACTTTCAGGCCTTTTTCACTTTTTCACTTTTCAGCCTTGAAGGGGTAGACCATCGTAGACGACGTTCCAGCCGTTTCGGCGGCTCGTCCTCAAACTTCGTGTAAACCACTCGACGGCCGCATTTGCGTCATCATAGATCTGCACGGCCGGCCGGTCTTCGCGCGGGTCAACGCGGCATATCGCGGCACCAGCCGTTGCGGTCTTGATGCAGAGAAGCGCGACCATATTGTTTTTCTGAAGAACGGCGGTGCGAACGGCTACGTCTTCGACATCATCGTCAAATTCGTCAAAATCGGCGAGGTCTTCGTCCGCGTCGTCTTCGAAATCAAATTCAGATCTGTAATCAAATTCATTACTCATATTCGTATCTCCACGTTACACGCTAAGAGGGGGAAATTCAATTCAAACTTTAGGCCTCACGCAGTTGCTCAACGTCGCCTGCCTGGACCTCTTTGATCGAACCATCAGCTACTTGGATGCGTAGGCCGCCATTCAAAGTCAGTCCGTCGGTAGTACCCTCAATGACGCCTTCATGCAGTTTTACGCGCACTCGCTTGCCACTGAAATAAGACGACCGCTGCTGCCAATGCCGCAATATGACCGTTCGCCCGGTATCGCTTTGCAGGATCTCATAAAAATAGAGCAGATATTTTGCAAGCGTCGCTTCAAGCTCATTTGCGGCCACGTGTGCTCCCAACTCGGATTCAAGCGATGTAGCCCTCTCGGCGATCTCATCGGGAAGATTGCCCCGTTTTACATTTATGCCGATGCCAACGATCACCGACAGACCCTTGCGGGTCTCGACCGTTTCGGCAAGTATTCCGCTTACCTTTTTCTCACCAACGAGGATGTCGTTTGGCCATTTGATATCAGGCCTAAGCCCGAGCTCGGCGATCGTGTCGTAAACAGCCACACCCGCCATTAGGGGAACAAGCGAAAGGAATTGCGTTGGCAAAGTCGGACGTAATACGATACTGAAATAAATACCGTCGCCCGGTTCCGAGATCCACGTTCTGCCATGCCGTCCGCGACCCGCCGTTTGCTGCCGCGCGATGACGCAGATGCCTTCTTCCGCCCCGTATCGTGCGTGTTGTGCTGCAATGTCGTTGGTTGATGTAACCGAATTGAATCGGAGAATGGTGATATCCATTTAGAAACCGATCAAACAGTTCTTTGCCGCAAAGCGACAATGTGACTGTAGCCGTGGGTTTCAACCCACGGTTCATGCACCCAGGAAATTCCCGTCGCGTCAGCGACGGTTGAATAACACGCGTTCGTAATTGTATATCGGATCAGGCGTCGCGACGCGACGCGGAACCCTTCTGATTTTCCGTGGCCTAAAGGCCACGGCTACATTCAACCGAACCGCTATGCGGTGAAAACGCGAAAGGGATCCCGGTTTCACATTAAACCGGCCGCCAAAGCGAGTCGCAGTAGTAGTTCTTGCTGTCGAGGAAGTTCTTCTTGATCTCGAAACCGCTTTCCTTGGCGAGCTGCTCGATCATCTTCGGCGTGTATTTTTGCGAGATCTCCATAAACACCGCTTCCCATTTGTCGAAATAGAAATCGCGGTCGAGCGCCCCGATATGGACAGATTGCTTTTCGCGGCTGATGAGGAAGCTGCGTGCGGCACACTGTACGGGGCGGTAAACGGCGTAGTGTGTCCATTTGACGAGATCGAAGTTTGCACCAAGCTCGCGATTGATCCGCTCGAGCAAGTTCAAGTTAAATTTTGCGGTCACCCCCGCCGTATCGTCATAGGCGCTGACAATGACATGCGGGTCCTTTTGCAGGTCAAATCCGACAAATAACAGGTCACGATTGTTGATCACCTCGCGTAGGGAGCGAAAGAACTCGACCGCTTGCTCATAATTGAAATTACCGATGTTTGATCCGAGGAAAAGGACCACCTTACGCCGCCCCCTGATCTTTTCGAGAGATTTTAAGATCTCGAAATAGTCGCCTTTCATCGGATCGACCTTAAGAGAGGGAAACTTGGCGGCGAATTTCGCGGTTAGGGTCGCCAACGCTTCTTGCGAAATGTCGATCGGTGAATAGGTTATCTCGGCGTTTTGTTTAAGAAAGTGGTCGACCAGCACGGCGGTCTTCGAGCCGTCGCCCGCACCGAGCTCGACGAGATCGAACGCGTTCCAGCCATTGGCGACGGAGAGGTATATCGCATCAGCCTGTTCGGAAAATATCTCGTGCTCGCATGCAGTCAGATAATATTCCGGCAGCTTCATGATCTCCTGAAACAGCCGCGAACCTTCGTCGTCATAAAAGTACTTAGAAGACAAGTGCTTTGGCATCGCCGAAAGGCCGGCGAGGACGTCCGTGGCGAATTGCGTGAGCTCGGTTCCGGTTGATTGCTGCATCCTGTTTATTTTGCCAACCTGATACCCGTGAACTGCCACCTGAGATAGGGTTGAAAGAAGTTGCGGTATGTCGGGCGGCTATGGCCACGAGGGGTAACGACGGAAGCACCGCGGAGCACCATTTGATTGATCATAAACTTACCGTTGTATTCGCCGACGGCACCCGGTGCCTTTATAAATCCGGGGTAAGGCAGGTAAGCGCTGTTTGTCCATTCCCAGCGTTTTCCCCAATCAAGCTTCTCGCAAGCAACCTCCCATTCGAATTCCGTCGGCAATCGCGCTCCCCTCCATTCGGCAAAGGCGGCAGCCTCGTAAAACGAGATGTGACAAACGGGGGCGTCGGGCGCGAGCTTTCTTAGACCGGCCAATGTAAATTGATGCCACCCGTCGTCGCTCTCCCGCCAATACAATGGCGCGCCTACCGAATTCTCATTGACCCAATCCCAGCCGTCCGAGTGCCATAACGAGAAGTTTCGATACCCGTCAGCCTCAATAAACTCCAAATACTCGGCATTTGTCACAAGATGATCGGCGATCGTGAAATCATTCAGGTACACTTTGTGACGTGCCAGTTCGTTGTCGAAACAAAACCCGTCGCCGTCGTAGCCGATCTCGTATAGACCACCTTCTATTTCGACATATCTGCCATCGCCGGATTCGCTCTGTTCTTCGACTGCAAAATCGTCGCGGTATACAGGAAAGATCGGACTGACGCCAAACGTGTATTTGAGGTCCGTCAGAAGAAGTTCCTGGTGCTGCTGTTCGTGATTGAGGCCCAGCACGACGAGATCGAGCACTTCGGCCGCGACCTCCCGGGACAATAGTTCCGTCATCCTTTCATCGACATACTTTCGATAAGCGAAGACATCCCTTACGGTCGGGCGGCTCAGGTCGCCACGCTTATGTCTTAACGTCCGCGTCCCCACCGAATCGTAATAGCTATTAAATAGAAAGCCGAAATGAGGGTCGAACTCCACGTGATCGGCAACTTGCTTTTTGAGCACCATCTCCTCAAAGAACCATGTCGTGTGGGCGATGTTCCATTTGACGGGCGAAACATCGACGATCGGCTGCGGAATGTAATCTTCGGTTTCGAGCGGGTCGCAGAGCTGCTCGGTGTAGGCGCGGATGTTTTTGTATGCATCAACGAGATCGGTGGTTCCCTTTGAGCGTTTTTTGCGCGTACCGTGCATTTAATGCAAATGTATCATGAGTTGGAGCTTTGATCTTTGATTTTTGATCTTTGTTCGGAGTCCCGCCTTTAGGCGGCCTCTTCGACTTGGGACTTGGAACTTTCGGCACCCTTTCACAGCCCGTGATGAGTTATCTGTCGCCCAAGCCTCTCCCATTCGCTCGTTATGCGCGCGCGCTGGTTTTCGTAAGCGTTCGCCAGACTCGCGATCACATCGTCAAAGCTCAGATTGTCGGGATTTAGATTTCGAGAGGCGAGAGACCGCCTTAAATAGCCTCGGGCCGCGGCAATATCACTTTCGGTAAGCTTATCAAGAGCAACGTTTGGGTCGTTTCGATTGACCATCTCTATGCCTCCTATTTAAGGGCAGACGGTCAAACCACGCGTTAGATCATCAGGTACCGACCGGCCGCAAATCTTTTGTAGTACTCATTAAGTATTCTGTCGTTTAATACTCCTAAGCTATAAGGTTCTGACAATATACCACGGTTTCTAACTCGGAACCAAGAAAAAAACACCCTTATTAGCTGGGAATAGGTATTGGCCATTTTGTCCGGTTGTTAAATCACCGCTACGCGGTGGGTGGTTTTAATGGATCGGATTCCGTGGGTGCGAAACCCCACCCACGGCTACTTTAAAGCATCGCGATGCGATGAAGAAACCCCTTTCGAAAGATAGGGAGCTAAGATGCACCGCATCGCGGTGATTTAAAGTAGCCTGCGGTGAGCTTTGACACCGCTGGAAAAGGATGTCATACAACGATACCCACCCCGGAGGGGTGATTTAGTCAATCGAAAACGTATTGTGGATCGTACTCGATGCCGTGTCGGTCCAGCAGCGAGATGTATTCTTCTTCGAATGTTTGTTTTTTGTGATGCTCGCGCTGGTTCTTGATGTAGTCGATCACGTCGGGGACTGCGGACCGCGAAACGGAGAAGGCTCCGTAACCTTTTTGCCAGGCGAAATGTTGGAGTTCTTTGAACTGTTGGTGGATCCAGAGCGATGAGTCACCCTTCACAGCCTTCGCGATCTCTGCGACGGAGGCCGTGGTCGGATAATCGGATTCCGTGGGTGCGAAACCCCACCCACGGCTACTTTAAAGCATCGCGATGCGATGAAGAAACCCCAGACAGTTACCGCACCGTTTTGGATGATCTTTGATCTTTGACCTTTGATCTTTGACTTGGGGCTTGGGACCTGGGCCTTGGGACCTTGGGACTTGCCGCCATTACGAACGAAATCGAACATCGATCCCTGCGAGAAAATCCCCAAACCTGTGCGTCCGATAAGCGAAACGCTACCTAAAGCACAAGAAATTAACGATCTTGCGGCCGAAACGTTTCCTCTTATGTGACAAAGTAATGGTTTTACGACGGAATCGTTACCTTTTGTGGGTAAAGGTAATGGTTTTACGACGGAATCGTTACCTATTGTGCATCAAGGTAATGGTTTTACGATGAAATCGTTACCTATTGTGCATAAAGGTAATGGTTTTACGACGGAATCGTTACCTTCTGTGAGTAAAGCTAATGGTTTGGCTTCTGAAACAGTTGTTTCAGCCTGAAAAAGCGAAGGGAAAACGCCCGAACTGCGTTTTGAGATCAAAAAGCAATAAGTAATAATGCATATTAAAGAGAGAACTTGCGCATCCAAGTGCCTGTATATTATTTCTAAGAGAAATAATAGGGCTTGACAAATGAATTCGGATATGCAATGCTTGTTATATTTCTACTGACAGGCGTATTAGTCAGACTTTAAAACTTGGAGAATAGATCAAGAATGGACTTCAGGAAGTTGCGCGGAATCGAGTTGTCGGCTTTTGCCCGGAATGTTTTGACGTTGCTCGCGGGCAACGATCTGCCGGCGATAAATGACAATATCAGGACAAATCTCGTATCGGCGATCGGGGTTTTGCCGGACGATCTGGCCGAACAGGCCAATGCCGCGTTTGCTGCCGAGACCCAGCGGATGGCGGCGATCAGTGTACGTCGTAAGCTCGACGGACAATTACACAACCTGATGAGCCAGGTGAAGAAATCCCTCGATGCCGGGTTAGCGACCAATGACCAGTACGAGCTTTGCGGCTTCGATCCAAGGGTGAACCCCGTTTCCCGCTATGTGCCGCAGAACCCAACGGATCTTTCTGTATCAATGCTGTCAAGCGGCCTGATCAAGGGCAAATTCGCCGGCAACAACAAAAAGAACCGTGTGTTTTACGAGGTCTGGCGACGAGAAAATGCCATTGGTGAATGGATCTATCATATTGCGACGCGGAAACGATCATTTATCGAAATACTGGCCACCCCGGGACAGCACTATGAGTATAAGGTACGGGCGGTCGCCGCGGCATCTGTGTCAAATTTTTCGAATACGGCGATCGTGAATGGAAAGGTTTGAACCGATAAGAAGGGATAAGAAAAGAGGACCCGTTTGCCCACGACAAACGCGAAAGTAGCGAAAGTAGATTTTTCTCTTGGGGTCTTGAAACTTGGGGCTTGAGTCTTGGGCCTTACTTTTACGGGTGGTTGTAAGTCAAAGATTGATCCGAGTCCCCGAGGGACGGCCGGATAGAATGAAGGCAACGCTGAGCACAGCCGTCCCTACGGGACCCCGGCATATTGATCCGGGAATACCCACCGATGAATCGGTGGGCTACCAACATGCTGTCCCTGCCGGGACGCTCATAAGACGCGGGTCTTTTGTACTTGGGTCTTGGGACTCATTTCTTCATTCTCCATTCTCCATTCTCCATTCTCCATTCCCGATTCAACAAAAGGAGGATGCCGCGAGACACCCTCCTTTGTTTGCCCAGACAGGTAAACTTCGCCTGCCTTTGCCCCCCTTTTATTGGGCGATCGGAACGTCGCCGCTTAGCCCGAAATGATACGCCTGGGATGCCCCGTCGGAACTTCGCAGTACAACGAGACCGCAGCGGGCTAATGCTCGTCTCCCCAACGCCGATCGCCGCCCCAACCTCGGCGTAACTTGGGGCTGAGCTGTGCAAATACAGCATAGAAAGGATTTGGCGGCAGCGCTCATCGAGGCTTCGTAATCCCGCCCTGATCAGGTGTTGTTCTTCCAACTCGATCAAAGCATCATCAGCGAGTGGCGATTCATCTGCGATGTTTGCCATCTCGACTTCCATTTCTTCGATCGAGCGGGCGCGGCGAAGCTCCCTCGATCCGCGAATTATCGACCACGTTTTGAATTTTGCGGTCGTCACGATCCAGGATCTGATCTTTTCGGGCTGGTTTATTTCGTCGATTTTTTGAACAAGTGTAAGAAACACGTCCTGAAACACATCCGCGGCTTGGTCCTCATCGAGTCGGGCCCGGCGCGGAATTGCATAAACGAGCTTCTGGTAGCGGTCTACCAGCTCGTCCCAGGCCGTTTGTTCGTTACGGTGGCACGGGCTATCAGTTCGGCGTCCTGCCTGCCAAGATCGGCCCCATCCAGCAACGCGGTTCTCTGTTCCTGTAGCGCATTTGTCACGTTCTAACGATTCTGACCAACCCCGCCAAAATTCGCAAGGAACCCCAGGGTCCGTGGACAAGCAAAAAGACATCCACTAGAATTCTTGTATGTCGTTCCGCTCGAACAACCTCGCCCTTAGATAGCCGCTCGTAGGCAGCAACTTCCTTCGACGCGGCGAAAGCACCGATCCAAACTAATAACTGAACCTAAGGCAAGTGGATACACTTGGTGTTATCCGCTAACATAAGTCTTTTATCTGCGGCACATATCGCGGGACGCGAATGACATAGACGCCAATACTATGGACGAGAAGTATTTTGCAAAGAAGATCGAGGCCAAATGGCAAAAGAAATGGACCGAGTCTCGCGCCTTTGAGGCGGAGGCGGGTGACGACCGCCCAAAATTCTATCAATTAGAAATGTTGCCCTACCCGTCGGGAAATCTGCATATGGGGCACGTGCGAAATTATTCGGCCGGTGACGCCCTCGCATGGTACAAGCGGCTCAAAGGTTTTAATGTCTTACATCCGATCGGGTGGGATTCGTTCGGGCAGCCGGCTGAGGACGCGGCGATCAAGCGAGGCGTCAATCCGCGCACGTGGACCGAGGACAATATCGACGTAATGCGCGGCCAACTGCAGCGGTTGGGTGTCAGTTACGATTGGCGGCGACAGATGTACGCTCATCGGCCCGAGTATTACAAGTTCGACCAGTGGTTCTTTCTAAAGATGTACGAGATGGGCCTGGCGTACAAACGTATGACTCAGGTCAATTGGTGCTCGCACGATCAGGCAACGCTGTCGAATGAGCAGGCGAGTGGCGGTATCTGTTGGCGATGCGGAAATCCGGTAACGAAAAAGAACCTGGAGCAGTGGTTCTTAAAAACGACTGCCTACACCGATCAACTGCTGGTCGATATGGCCGAGATCGAGAGCGGCTGGCCGCAAAACGTTATAAAGCGACAGCGTGATTGGATAGGAAGATCTGACGGCGCGTTTGTCGAGTTCGATGTGATAGCGTCGGGCGACTCACTGTTCTACTGTCCGATCGTGGACGGTGTAACGAGCTTGAGCGACCATGGCGTCAGCCGAGTCCGCATATTTACTACGCGTATCGACACGATCTACGGAGCCAATGCTTTGGTGCTGGCGGCCGAGCATCCGGTCATTCAATCGAATCTCGATAATTTCTCGGAAGAAGTCGCAAGTAAGATCGCGTATATACGTGTCGAGAACACCAAACCGGCCGATCACGAAGCCGAGGCAATAAAGGACGGTGTCGACACCGGATTAAAGGCCATTAATCCGTTCAGCGGCGAGGAGCTGCCGGTCTGGGTCGGCAATTACGTGATGATGGAGTATGGAACCGGCGCCGTGATGTCGGTACCCTCCCATGACGAGCGTGATTTTGAATTTGCGAAGAAATTCGGCTTGCCGATAAAGACAGTGATTGAACCGCAGAGACGCAGAGACGCGGAGAAAGACTCAAATAGAAAAGAGAATGATCTATTTGAGGCGTTTACGGAATACGGAGTTTTGGTCAACTCGGGCCAGTGGTCGGGCAGATCGAGCGAGGAAGCGATAAAAGAGATGGGGGCGTATGCGGCCGAGCATTGTTTTGGTGAAACCGCGACAACATATCGCCTGCGCGACTGGGGCGTTTCGCGGCAGCGATTCTGGGGTTCCCCGATCCCGATCGTCTATTGCGACAAATGCGGTACGGTACCCGAGAAATATGAGAATTTACCGGTCGAACTGCCGGACAACGTCTCCATCACGGGTGTGGGCGAATCGCCTCTGGCCAGGGTCCCCGAGTTTTATGAAACGACTTGTCCGAATTGCGACGGCCCGGCGCGACGCGAGACGGACACAATGGATACGTTTGTCGATTCGTCGTGGTACTACTACCGCTATTGCGACCCGACCAATCAAGTATTGCCGTTTGACCCCGAAATGGCCTCTTACTGGACACCGGTCGACCAGTATATAGGCGGCGACGATCACGCTGTCATGCATTTGATCTATGCACGTTTCTGGACAAAGGTCATGCGTGATCTTGGGCTTGTGAAATTCAACGAGCCATTCAAACGTCTGCTGACCCAGGGCATGGTCGTTGGCGAAACCTTCTTCGACGATTCATCGGGAAAGCGTGTGTATCACCAAAGCGCCGCGGTCACGGTAGAACGCGATGCGAAAGGCAAGATCCTTAACGCAACGTCAGCCGAAGGCCTTGTCCTGAAACATGCGATCGAGCGGATGTCGAAATCGAAAGGCAATGGGGTCGATCCCGACGAGATGGTCGAGATCTACGGCGCCGATGCCGCTCGCCTGTTCGTTCTATTCGCCGCGCCGATCGAGAACGAGTTGGTCTGGAATGAAGCGGGTATCGAGGGGGGCGTTCGATTTTTGCAGCGTGTCTGGCGACTCTTGTACAAATGGCGAAAAACGTTTGCCGAAACGCCATCAGATGGAGGGATAAAACCGTTCGGAATGGAAAGCGCGGCACGGCGTCTACGGCAAAAGACCCATCAAACCATCAAACGCGTCACCGACAGCCTTGAGAGCCTGCAGCTAAACACGCCGGTTGCGGCGTTGATGGAATTGTCCAATACGATCGGCGACATTGACCAGGCTTCGAACAATATCGGCGATGAGGTCGTATTTGCTTTGCGCGAAGCGTTGACCAGCCTCGTTCTGATGCTGACGCCGTTTGCACCACATACGGCCGAGGAACTGTTTGCGACAATCATCGGCAACGAAGACGGAATGCTTGCGAACGGTGCTCGCTTTCCCGAGTATGCCGAGGAGTTGGCAAAGGCGGATGAGATCGAGATACCGGTGCAGATCAACGGTAAGCTTCGCAGCCGTATCACGGCGCCGCCCGAAACCGCCGAGCATGAGCTCGAGCGAATGGCGTTTGCCGATGCAAAGGTTCAGGAATACACCGGGGGTAAGGAAGTGATAAAAGTAGTCGTCGTACCAAATCGTCTTGTAAATATCGTGGTCCGAAGCTGAGGCCGTGGCCCACCGATCGCGGTCCTAACGCGCCTACGCAGCGGAGCAATTCTACCTTGCTTGCAAAAGGTAAAAAAACTAAAATCGTTTGGTGGTTTCGCTACTTTTTTGTGTCCTGAGCGGTACTTAACCTACTGCAAACTCGAGATCGACATTCCGTAGTAAAATCCGGTATCAATGAAAGAATGTCAGCTTTGTAAAACCTGTTTCGCCGACGATGTCGCGACCTGTCCAAACGACGGGATGCCGACGTTCCATTCAATTCCCGGTAAACCCGTTTTAGAGGGCAAGTACATGATCGACCGCCGCTTGGGTCAGGGTGGCATGGGGATTGTTTACAAGGTCCGGCATTCTTACCTAAAGACCTTACTGGCAATAAAGGTGATCCTCCCCGATCTTGTCGGTAATGATCCGCAACTCGTCACCCGTTTCAGGCAAGAGGCTCTCGCCGCCGCGGCTATACGGCATCAGAACGTCGTTAGCGTAACTGACTATGGCGTGATCGACGGGACGCTTCCCTTCCTTGTAATGGAATACGTCGAGGGTGAATCGCTTCACGACCTGCTGGCGCGTGAAAAAGCGTTATCGCCCGAACGAGCGTTGGAATTGATGACGGCTATATGCGCCGGTGTCGGTGCGGCCCATCACCAGGGGATCGTCCATCGCGATCTGAAGCCGCTGAACATAATGATCTGCAGCGATAAACCCAATCTGTCGCAGGCGGTAAAGATACTCGATTTTGGTCTCGCGAAAATAAAGTCAGGTGAGTTGTTAGGATCGTTTATCCAGGCGCAAACGACCGGCTTGATGGGCTCGCCCTATTACATGGCTCCCGAGCAATGGGCTGATGAGGAGCCCGATTCACGGTCGGACATCTATTCGCTCGGCGTGATGCTCTATCAAATGCTCGCGGGTGATGTTCCTTTTAAAGGATCGTCGATCCCCGCGATCATGAAAAAGCATATCAGCGATCCGCCCCCGACATTGGCGGATGCCGGATTGAAGGTATCGCCCGAGCTGGAAACAGCCATCCTCCATACGCTTCAAAAAGACAAGACCAAGCGAACGCCGTCCGTCTATGCGATGATCGAAGAGCTGACAAGCGCGATCATTCCGATGTCAACGACACTCCACAACACGATCGGGCAACAGCTGCCCGTTTCATCGCTTAAGATCGTCTCAAAACCTCCGCAGTCGAGCGTTTTTGTCGACAACGTGTCCGTCGGACAGACGCGCGACAACGGCTTGCTCCTGCTCGAAGGCGTTCAGAGCGGTAATCACCATCTGCGTGTCAGCCACGATGGCTATCGCGACTGGCTCGGTGATGTGAATTGTGATGGAAAGCCGCGGGAAGTCGTCGCCGAGCTGAGTCCGGGGACACTCGATACGGGCACCGCGATACCAAAGCCCGATTCTGTGCCGATCCCGAGTGTCGAACGCACAAAGGGGGGCGCACAGCAGACGGCGATGGGGATGTCCGACGCGATGGCGCAGACAGTGCAGCAAGATTGGCAGCCTAACCAGATGGACGCCTCTGTAGCAACTATCTATGCCGCGAAGAAGCGTAAGGTGTCGCCGGTTCTTTTGGGAATTGTGGGTATATTCGCACTCTTTCTGATTGGCGGAGCTGTTCTTGGTGCCGCGTATTACCTTGGATTTATACCGTTGCCGAAACCGCCGGTCGGCAATAATGCAAATTCGGCAACACCGACGCCCGCGGCAACGCCGGCTCAGGCCGAAATGGCAATGATCCCGGGCGGAGCGTTCAAAATGGGGCGTAATTCCGGCCGCGACGAAGAGAAGCCGGAGCACGATGTAACGGTAAAAGATTTTTGGATGGATAAGACCGAGGTAACAAACGCTGAATATTACCAGTTCGTTAAAGAAACCAATTATCGCCCGACACCATCAAATTGGGAAAAGGATATGCCGCTCCCAAGTGAATTTCTGATGCCCGTCCGTTATGTATCCGTCGACGATGCAAACGCGTTTGCCGCGTGGCGATCAAAACGAGATGGGGTTGTTTATAGGCTTCCGACAGAGGCCGAATGGGAATATGCCACCCGAAACGGGGGCAAAGACAACCTATATCCCTGGGGTGACAAGTTTGACCCGCAATGTGCCGTCGTCGACCAGGCAAGTACCGAACCAAAGGCGGTCGGATCGCATTCATGTCCAAATGACTGGGGTGTACTTGACCTGATCGGGAATGTCTACGAATGGACGGGTACGAAAGTGAATCTTTATCCCGGCAGCAACGGCGCAATACGCGAAACCAAAGAGCCGCAAAATATGATCCGCGGCGGAGCGGCGCTTAACAAGTCCAGTGGTGATTTCGCTATTACGGCGACATTTCGGGCGCCCGTCCCGGTTACCAAACGGGATAAGGAATTGGGGTTCAGGCTGGTACGTGAGAATTAGAATGTCAAATAGAAACGGGATCGGGGGCATGATTTTGCGGCTCCTATCTTTTGCCGTCTGCATTGGGATGTTTGCCGCGCTTGCCGCCGCCCAGGACCTCGGTAGCAGCAATAAACTTTTTGGCGGTGGCAAAACCAGCAGCAAAATAAAAGGCGTTAAGAAGACACCGGCAAAACGAAAACCGGTCGCAAAGACACCAGTCGCCAAAAAGGAAACGTCCGTCGCCGCAAAACGAACTAAACCTGTAACGTCACCTGGTAGGAGAGTCGTCTCGACACCCGCGAAGAACCCCAATGCAGCAAAGACGCCGGTGAAGGAAGCCCCGACGGCTAGATTTGCCCGGACCGAACCAAGCCGGTCTAAGGAATCACCGGTATTGGATCGTACCGCAGCGGAACGTTTCGAGAAGCTTATCGAGGATGGCAATGCCGCTCGCGACAATCGTGATTACGTCGCCGCCGAGCAGGCGTACGAAAAGGCACGATCGATAAACCCGAGAGATGCCCGTTCGGTTTACGGACTCGGCAACCTATACAGCGATCAGCAGCGATGGGATGAAGCAGAAAGATTTTATCGCGAAGCTCTGACGCTGGATCCGGCTGACGCGGTGGCACACATCGCACTCAGTTACGTTCTGACGCAGCCGATCGCCGCCCCGAACCTGGCTGAACGTTATGAAGAGGCCGAAAAGCTTGCCCGCCGGGCTGTCGAGCTTGCACCTTCAAATCCCCTTGCATTGGACCAACTGGGTGTAACAATGGAGCTTCGCGGTCAAATAGGCCCCGAAACGGAAAGTTATTATCGACGGGCAATTCGCCTTGATCCGCCGCTAGCGCCGCCCTACGCCCATCTTGGCCGTCTGCTTAGACGGCGCGGACTTACGAAGGAATCGGCGGCGGCCTACCACGATGCCGTCCAGCGTTCGACCGACGTTGGGACGATGATACTCGTCGCCGAGGTGATGCAGTCTGAACAGCGATTTGCGGAATCTGAGGATCTGTTGAGCTCCGCCCTGAATAGCGATCCGCGAAACCCTTCGGCGTTATTGCTGCTTGGCCGGGCGCTAACCGCACGCGGCAGTTTTGTTGAAGCGGAAAAATTACTTAAGCGAAGTTTGGACGTTAGCTCTAATGGCTTCAGGCCAAATCTGATGCTCGCCTCGCTATATTGGCGACAGGGGAAGAACGAACTGGCTGAAAACGCTTTGCTCCAGGCATTGCGAACGGTTCCCAACTCTGAGAAGCGTTTATTGGCACAACAGTTCGAACTGGTAGGCGATGCGTACCTGAAATCCGGCAAACGACAAAAAGCAGAACGTTCGTACCAGCAAGCAAAGGGGCTGGACCCTGAAAATGGTTCACTAACGGCGAAGCTCGCGAAAACATACGGCGGGTAATCGCCGAGAGGGATCTATGTTGTTTTGTTTTGGCGCCGTTTAACCCCATAGCGGCGCCTGTTGTTCGTTTTGATCAAGCACCGATTGGCGGGCGGCGGCATATAGGAATTTTAAGGAAAATGTATTGTCCCAAGTGCAAGCAAACGTTTGAAGAAGGTTCGCGACGGTTTTGTCCGACCGACGGCAGACGTCTGATCTCTGATGAAACACCGGAGCCGGCCGCCGGTCGCGGCGGAGGTGTCTTTTCCACGTTGCTCCCGTTGGCCGAGATCGACCGCGAATCGCGTGAGACATCCGAAGCCCCGGCCAATCCAGCGTCAAAACCGCCGGAGTCACAGCCTGAAGCGCCGTTCTTTGAGATCGGCGATGACGAACCCGAATTTTCGGACGATACCGAATTTACAATTCCCGTTGACGAATCTCCGGGCGCACCGGGTCGGACGGCGCGCAAGGTCAACCCGTTTGCGATACCGGCGGGTCATGTCGAGATCGAGGAGAACGAAGGTGCTAAAGCCCGCAACTATGATATTGACGATCCGGAAACATTCGTCGGGAAGACCGTGAAGGGGCGTTATCAGGTAACCGAGTTTCTCGGGGGTGACGAGACGGGTCTCGCATATCTAGCTGACGATCAGATACTGTCCGGCAAAAAGGTACTTGTCCGGGTCCTCGCCGACAATGAACCAGACGAGGTGATGAGAAGCATCCTTGCCGAGGAAAGGGTCTCGCTCTCGCACTTCAGCCACCCTAATGTGGCCCGCCTGATAGATTCGGGTGAGTTTTCCGACGGACGAAAATTTCTAATTACCGAGTACGTCGACTCGCTGTCTGTCCGCGATATCCTGGATATCCACGGGCGGGTCGATACCGCTCGGACCGCCCGCTCGATCCGCCAGGCGGCAAGTGCATTGAGCGAAGCCCACCAGCAAGGCATCATTCATCGCCACGTTCGGCCGGAGAACATTATATTACTTGCTCCCGAGGGCAGCCCGGAACAGGTAAAGCTAGTCAACTTTGGCGCGTCCAATGGTGAGCCGACGCCGCACAACGCAGCGTATAAGGCTCCGGAGGTGCTCGACGGTCGGATCGCAACCGTATCCGCGGATATATTCTCGCTCGCGGTCGCCGCTTACGAGATGTTGACCGGCAAGCTGCCGTTTCGCGGTAAATCAACAAAAGAGATCGTTCGTTCACAATACGAAGGCATCACCGAATTGCCGTCAACCCTTAGGCCTAACCTGCCGCCCGAGGTAGATGACGTCCTTATTCGAGCTCTTTCATTCAATGTCGCCGAAAGGTTTACGAAAGCGCGTGAATTTGGCGATGCGTTCTTTATGACGCTCACCCAGGCACCGCGAAGCCCCGTGGCGGCGGTACCGGTGGCGGAGCCGGAAGTGCCTCGAAAGACCGAGTTCAAGCCTCTGCCGCCAATCGTCCCGCCGATCCCCGCGGAAAAAGTGGCACCCGAAAAGGCAGATACCAGAGCGAAGGGCCTTTCGGCCGCTGAATTGGCCATGACGAATGAACGGTCGAAATCGCCGGCCGATCAAAGATCGCGAACCACGTTGATCGTCGTGGGGGTCGTTGCTCTGCTCCTGCTCGCCGTGCTCGGCTGGTATTATTTTGTTTACCGCCCACAGTCACAATCGCCGAACCAAGCGGCGATGACATCCGCCAATAATAACGGATCGGCTCCTGTGCAGCCGCCAAATTCCGAAGCCTATCAAAATAACAAACAGAATTTAAAGGGAGATCTGCTCCAACATTTTGTCGGTTTTTCGCTTTATTATCCAAAGGATTGGAAGGTAAACGGGCCACAGACGAGTGCGTCGCGGAACACCCGCGGAAAGTTTCTTGATATCTCCAGACAGACACCGGACGGGCGGCTCAAAGAGCAGATGTTGATCAGCTACTACCCAAGCAAAGGCACCTATCGCGACGACGCGGATAGATTCCCGCAAATGGTAAAGGAAACCAACGAAACCCTCAAGAAGCTTATTCCCAGCTATCAGATGGTGTCTGAAGGACAGACCACCGTCAACGGCGATTGGCCCGCGTACGAGATCAAATTCCAGGGCGGCGGCACATCGCCAAATGGTGAAAAGCTTATAGTTTGGGGACGTCGGCTTTTCATTCCCGCCGAGCATCCGGGTGCAAACGATGGTTTCGAGATCACAATGCTGGCAACTTCGCTCGCCGACAATGTTCACAGCGTTGACGACGTCGGCGTTCGTGGTGAGTTGGCGCCTATACTCTCCAGTTTTGAACCTACACAGAATTATTGAGAATCCCTTTCACCTTTTCACCGCATAGCGGTGTTTGATTGAAGCCGTTGATTTTAATCCACGGATAGGATCACAAAACGATGGCCGCGTCGCTTTAGCGACGGTTGAAAATGCCGAGCGCGTTCATTCGTCGCTGACGCGACGAGGTCAAGCGCGTTTCCTCGGACCGTGGGTTCAAACCCACGGCTACATTCAAAGCATCGCTACGCGATGAACGTATTACCCGGCTCCCCCTTAGATTTACATTACTTTGCACACAATTACGAAATCCTGACGTCGGACGCATATTCCAGATCGTCTAACCAAATGATGCGGTAGTTTCGGGGAAAAATGCATTAAGGCAGGTATGTTTCCTGCCCGCAAGTCTCCGGGCTCAGCCGCTGTAAACAAAATTCATTCGAAAGGAATAGGAGAAATCATAATGTTCAATCTTAAGACGGTCCTTGTTGCAACGATCCTTATCATCGGCGGTATAGTTGCCGCCAACGCCCAGGTGCCGGGTTCGCCGCTTCACGCCAATATTCCAATCTCGTTCGTTGTGAACGACAAGGTATTTCCCGCCGGTGAATACACCATACAGAGACAGGCAGGTTTTGTGTCGTCACCCTCCGCACTCGTGCTTCAGGGTGAAGGCCATGCCATTGCGTTCAACACGATCGGATCGACCTCGAACAATGCCTCACGTTTTACCGAATTGGTGTTCGATAAGGTCGGCGACCGGTACTTCCTCTCCCAGATCCGCTATAACGGCGACACGGCTGTAAACGAGCTGCCAAAGACCAGGGCACAGAAACGATTTATAGCTCAAAACTCCGTCCAACAGGTCGTTTTTACCGGCAGTACCTTCTAACACGTTCTTTTTTAGACACCGAAAAGGGTGCGGCGCACTTCGCCGCACTCTTTTGTTTCATATTTAGAGAGTCTTTCAACATTGTTCCGGTACTTTACTGATCGACTTCTTGTCGCCAACGGTGACGAATATTAAAGCCTGGGGTGCAGGCGAAGCCGGAACCCCAGGCACATTGACGTGTCGACTCGGCTCCCTGAAAGGGAGCAACATCCGCGTTATTTGTTCGTCCCCTTCAGGGACGGAACACCTGGATACCGCATACCTGGGGTTCCATTCGCTTGCTCATTTCACCCCAGGCTTTAATGTTTGTCGCCTTTGGCGACCCGAGGGCTGAACCGCTTCTGTATAATACAAAACGTGACAGCAGATCCGCCGATACATTTACGGAACGTTAGGGACGATGACGAGCAATTCCTTATCGAGCTATATGCCGGCACACGCGCCGCTGAGGTCGCGGCGTTCGGTTGGGACCAGGCGCGGATCGATGCCTTTTTAAAGATGCAATTTTGCGTTCGCCAACAGGCGTATAGGATGCAGTTTCCCAATGCCGATCACAGCGTTATCGAATTCGACGGCTTGCCCGCGGGCTCTCTGATAGTCGACCGCTCGAAGGAGAGGATCTCGCTGACCGACATCGCTGTCTTACCTGGGTTTCGCGGACGGGGCATCGCATCACAGATCATTAGGCGGCTGCAGGCGGAGGCGACGGATTCAGACCGGTCCATGGTTCTTCAAGTGGACAAGACAAATGCCAATGCGCTCCGGCTATATCAATCATTAGGATTTGTCATAATTGCTGACGCCGGGTTCACCTACGAGATGACGTGGCCCGCGCCAGCCCCTTCGTCCGGATGAACGAAAATATCTCGATAGTTTTACGGCCCGTAACAGCCGGGGACCGCGAATTCCTTTTGCACGTCTATGAAGCATCGCGTTCGATCGAGCTTGGACTTGTGCCGTGGGACGCAGCCCAGAATCGCGCATTTGTAGAACACCAGTTCGACGCTCAATTAACACACTATCAAAACGAATACCGCGATGTATCGCACGACATCATTATGTTCGGCAAAAAGCCGGCCGGCCGTCTCTTTATCAGTCGGGGCAACGGTACGCACATCGCGATCCTTGACGTAACGGTGCTTCCAGAATTCAGGAAGCGGGGCATTGCAACCAGGCTGATAAGAGACCTGCAGCGGGAAGCCGCCGGTGCAAAAAGATCGCTTCGCATTTTCGTCGAGATCTTCAACCCGTCGCAGCAGTTCTTTCGCAAGTTGGGCTTCGAAGAGGTTTCAAACGATGGCATGAATTTAAGGTTTGAATGGAGAGCTTGATGAAAGTCGTCTCGTCTTCCATCGCGTTAGCGATGCTTTGAATGTAGGTCAGCGGAAACACATTGAACCCGTCGCGTCAGCGACGAATGAACCCCTTCGGCATTTCAACCGTCGCTGAAGCGACGTGCGATCTTATTGGCATCTTATCCGTGTATTAAAATCCACGGCTACAATCAGCCACCGCTATGCGGTGAGGAAGCCTCAAATTATTCTATTTTCTTTTTAAAAATTTCTGCTATCATCTTTCTAATCCGGCCGCACGAAACACGTTATGTTTCTCTACCGCGCTGCCGGTGTTGTATGAGTAAATTTATCGAGGGGGCGCCTACGAAGGGGGAATTCGCACAGGCTGTTAATTCGACGTTCCGGGCTCACGTCGACAAAGATCGGCTATTGGATCTTTGTCTGGTTGAGTTTGACGATTCGGCTTCGACCGAAGTTCAGGAGTGTTTTTCACTTCTGTTTCGTGCACCGGTCGATGCACCGCCAGTGCAGAGCATCTACCGCTTGACGAATGAAACGCTGGGTGCGATGGACCTCTTCCTGGTCCCGGTAAGAAAAGATGACGGCGGGCTTTATTACGAGGCGGTCTTTAACCGCTTTTTGAATCAGTAGTAACCAAAACGCACTGATTGTGCCTGGATTGCCGATTTTCCTCGTTCGTAAAGGGACGAAATCTGTTCTTGGGGGTTCGAATGAAAATCTCACGTAGAAAGTTTATCGAGGCTGCGCCTGTATTTGCAGGGGCCGTGATGGCGCTAAAGGGTGATGTCCTTGCGCAGGTTGCCGGTACGGCGCTCAGACCCGGGCAAACCGACGGGTTTGCACGTCTGTCGTCGGGGTCTTTTTTGCCGTATATCAATACCGACTTCACCTTCTTGAATGGCGGTAACGAAATACCACTGAAGTTGGTCGATTTGACCGACACGGCACCGTTCTCGAAGACAGGCCGCGTCCGGGCCAAGGGGCAGGAAGCGTTTATATTGACCTTCACGGGCCCCGCTAAGCTACCGCTCACGCAGGGGACCTATCGCGTCAATCATTTTGCGATCGGTGATTTCGAGATCTTTATAACCGAGGGGGCCACAAAGGGCCGGTCAAGGATCTATTTTGCCGTTGTGAACCGCATCATCGGATAAGAGGTTATCTATGTCAAATCCATTTTTGTCTGAGATAAGAATTATGAGTTTCGGCTTTCCCCCGAAAGGTTGGGCGTTATGCGACGGTGCACTGCTGCCGATAAATGTGAACGAAGCTCTATTCTCGCTTTTGGGAACAACGTATGGAGGCGATGGCAGGGTGAACTTCGGGCTACCGAACCTTCAGGGGCGTGCTCCGATCCACATGGGCGGCGGGCATACGCTCGGAGAACGAGGCGGCGAGCAGTCACATACATTGTCAATTTCGGAACTGCCAACTCATACACATGTTTTAAACGCCACATCGGATCCCGCGGATTTGAACGACCCGACAGGGAGCTATCTTGGCGTCGTTAGTAATACATACGGTCCAGCAAATAATATGGT
>OCZT010000612.1_pt1 | contig 35790 bp, 22 predicted proteins | sample 1539031 | NCBI WGS metagenome assembly OCZT01 (sample SAMEA3539308, study PRJEB22396) | soil metagenome | biome: tundra; feature: field; material: soil | place: USA | collected 2010-05 | depth 0.15 m | reverse complement strand
CCCGCCACAGGAGTGAATATGGACGTCCCCGCGCTCATATTGTCAAATAAGGGCAATGCGGCTCCGGTTCAGATCAGGTTTGGAACGCCGGCCAATGATTTCATGCTCTGGGACGGAAAAAATAATAATGGGATGGCCGTTTCCAGCGGGGTTTATGTGGCGAAGATCCTTATTAAGACAGAAGCTATGCTGATAGCGGTCGCATCAAGCAATGTGACAGTATTGAAGCTGGACGGCGGTTTTTTAAGCGACATTAAAGCCGTGCCAAATCCGTACGACGGCACAGGGAATGGCATTGAATTGCGCTGGGGCGCAAATGATACGGGAACCGTGGTGATCAATATTTATAATTTAAAGGGCGAACTTGTCCGCGTGATTTATGCAAAGCTTGAAACCGGGAGCGCAATGTGGGATATTACATCATCCAGGGGAAATCAGGTCTCAAACGGATTGTATGTGGCCGTACTGCAGGGTGTGTCCAGCAGCGGCAACAGGGGAAATTTAAAGGTTAAATTATATGTGAACAGAATGTCGGTGTCAACGCAGTAATTTCAGGTTTAAAGTGGCCGGGGTAAACCCTACGGGCAATGAATATGCCATTATAAAGCGTATGAGGTTCTGACAATTGAAAAAAACATCGTCCTTATTAATGTTGATGCTGGTGGCTGGTCTGTTTTTTACTTCCTGCAAAGGCGGTAAGGGTCCGGCTGGCCCTGACGGCTCAAACGGTTCGGTATTAATTATTTTTAAACAGGATTCCCAGCCCACTTTGGCTTATATGGGTTCTATTGACAGCTATATCTCAAGCGGTAGCCAGAACTTTAATTACGGAAGTTCGACAGGTGCGCCTGTCGGTCCTGCCGGTATTTTAGGGATAAACAGGATGCTTATCAAATTTGACCTGTCCAATGATCTTCCCTCAAATGCGGTTATAACAAAAGCCTCCCTGGAACTTTATTGTTACTTTACAGGATCCGGTAATTCCAATACCATAACAGCATACAGGGTAACCCAAAGCTGGCTCGAAGGCTCCGCAAACGGAATAGCCGCTGCCGGCGCGGCCTGGTCGACAGACGGCGTAAATCCCTGGACTGGTGGTTCTTTTGATATTGCGGCGGGCCCGCCGGTGTTTTGTTCGGCAGCTGATGAAGGTACCTACGTTGTATTTCCCGTAAACCCCGGAATAATACAGTCATGGGTTGACGATCCTTCGCAGAACAACGGACTGCTTTTAAAAGGAGATAACGAGGATACTTCAGTATATGACTCAATTGCATTTTATACAAAAGAAAATGTGGCTTTTGCACCTGTTCTTAAGATATATTACAATATTAATTAAAGGCGGCCGGCAATGAAGAAAAAGTTTATGTTACTGCTTTTAGCGGCAATAACCGTGTTCCTGTTATCGTGCCGTAAAGGCGCGGCCGGCCCTGCCGGGGTGACGGGCACCGAAGGTATATTGATGCTGAACATGCAGGATGGATTATATCCTTTCAGTGATTCCGCGTTCACAGCAGATACATACATACAAAACGGGGCTCCCGACGGCAATTACGGCGGATGCGTTACAATGAGAGCCGGGATAACAGGCCCGGGTAATATCAGCAGGCTTTTGGTAAAATTTGACACATCGGACCAGCTGCCGCACGTAACGGCAATAAAAGCCTACCTTAGCCTTTATGTGCAGCAGTTAACCGGAAGCGTGTCTATCCGCGCGTATAAAATGTCGGTGCCGTGGGATGAAGGATTAGGCGCATGCACAGGCGCCGCAGGAAGCGCGACATGGAACGATTCTGCGTCAGGGATTGCCTGGAGCGCGCCGGGCGGCGCGTTTGCCGCGTCAGCCGTAAGCGATTCCGTTACTATAACAGGCACAGGATATGTCACGCTCACAATAAACGCAGTTGGTTTCCAAGACTGGATGGATAGCAGATCCCCAGTAAATTTTATGATAAAGGCGGACAATGAAACGGGAAGCGGGAATTACGCCGACTTTTCAACAAAAGAGGAACCCGTTGTTATTGAGCGCCCCAGGCTGACCATATATTATTGTCTGAGATAAAATGCAAAGGATGAGCATCAAATGAAAAAAAATATTTTTTTTACGGCTTTATTTGCCGCAATTACAGGGCTTGCGTTATTTTCCTGCGCGGGGGACAAAGGCGCTCCGGGCGCTCCGGGCGCGGGATTGATAAGCGTTTCTTTTCAGGATTCAGTTTATCCCACGGCCGAATACGCGGGCACCCGGGACGCTTACATAAACAGCAGTTTACCTGCGGCAAATTTCGGGACAGACCTGTTCATCACTGCGGGATGGTCGTCATCACAGGGAGCTGAATTCAGGGGACTGATCTCATTTGATACTTCCTATATTATGCCGTCGAACGTCAAAGTTAAAGAAGCGTACCTGACCCTGCATGTCGACACTTCGTCATCAGGCAGTGCTGCTGTCATGGCTTTTGCGCTGACAAGGGGTTTTTTAGAAGCAGGCGTTTCATGGAATGCTTATGACGGGATAAACACCTGGACAAACCCGGGCGCAGCAGGCGATTATAACACTATCCCTATCAGCAACTCCCAGGAGGTTGACCCGGGGAAGGACACGGTAGTCTTTACCCTGGACAATTCGTTTGTCGCAAATATGCTGCAAAACCCGGGGCAATATCCGGGAATAATCCTGAAAGCGTCGCAGTTATCCGGGGAGAATACAGCGGTATTTTATTCCCGGGATTACGGCATAATCACAAAAAACCCGAAATTATCGGTTTTCTATGTACTGCCGTAGTTTATCGTGAAATTAAAATAATTTACTTGACTAATACAGAAATGTTTTATATATTGTTTATGGGTACACGTGAACCCGAAAATTGCCAGAGTGTTGTGCTGCGGCGCAAAAAGGCGGATTTTATGAAAAATTATTTTTTAACGAAAAAAATTGCGGCTGTTTTGTTTTTCTTTATGTTTGTTTTTTTTGGCGCGTCATACGCCGCGATAATCAACATTACTTCCGCCCCATATAACGCGTCAACCGCCAGCGCCGACAATGTCGCGGCCATACAGGCCGCCGTAAATGCGGCCGCAAGCGGGGACACGGTGCTGGTGCCTGCGGGTACTTTTTTGAGCGGCGGGCCCATAACGCTGAAAAGTAATATGAATTTCCAGATAGCATCCGGCGCCATCCTGAGAATGCTTCCCATGAACACTTTTACCGATAACGCGTATTTCCTTTACGGAAAAAATTTGTCCAATATTTCCATAACCGGCGCGGGTGTGATGGACGGACAGGGCGCGAAATGGTGGGCTGATTTTAACTCCACCGGCGTCGAAAGGCGGCCGCCGGCCATGATATATCTTTCAGGCTGCACGGGCGTGACCCTGACAGGCATTGCGGTGCAGGATTCCCCGAAATTTCACATCCAGATATTAGGCACATCTTCCAATGTCTACGCCTCGGGTTTGTCCATCACAGCTGCGTGGCCGTCGCCCAACACAGACGGGTTTGACCTGCGCGGCAATAATATCCTTATTGAAAACTGCTACATCAGCGGAGGGGACGATGTGATCCAGCTGGGCGGGTCGTCGGACCCGACTTCAAATGTTATCATACGCAACTGTTCATTTGGCACAGGACACGGGTTGTCAATCGGCGGCTACACACAGGCAGGGGTGAGCAACCTGCTGGTGGACAACTGCGTATTTAACGGAACCCAGTACGGTATCCGATGGAAGACCGGCCGGGACCGCGGAGGGATAAACAACAACCTGACCTATCAAAATATAACCATGACAGGGATCATGCTTTACCCGTTTTTTCTGACAAGTTTTTATCCAAATCCATCATCACTGCCTCCCACGGCGGATGATACGCAATCCGTCACAAGCACAACGCCATACTGGAGCAATATCACCCTCAGGAATATTACGGCTTCCACAGCTGCCAGCGGAGCCAAGAGCCCGGGTATTATGTGGGCCGTGACTGAAGCGCCCATGACGAATATCCTGCTGGATAATGTCAAGGTGACCGGGCCCAGCGGAGTTAATTTTGAATTTCACCACGCAAGGGGAGTCACCATCACATGCACGTGCCGGGTTGACGGGGCACAGCCGCCGGTCAATGTGGGGGCCTTTGACGCGGGCACAATATATTACCCGGCCTGCGGTTCGACAAACACGCCTACGGCCACTACCATAGTGACATTTACGCGGACTGCGACAATAACCTATACGCGGACAATAACTGCCACGCGGACAACAACTGCCACGCCTACCGGGACATTTACACCCGCAACCGTTCTTACATTTACAACAACGGTTACGTCAACGCCGACTATTACGCGGTCATTTACAGGGACATTTACTCCGACATTTTCCGCCACGGTTGCAGTGACAACTACATCTACAACAATAAATACCATGACGAAAACACAGATAAGCACAATTACATACACACCGCTTCTTACCGCAACGCAGGTTCTCACGGCAACGGTTACGGAAAGCAAAACGCCGGGCTTGACGGCCACTTTAACCGGAACTATGCAATTTACAGGCACCGTTACCCGGACTGCATCTGCTGTTTTTACCGGCACACAGACAATAACAGCCTCTGCGACGCAGACAACCACGGCTGTACCGTCAATAACCAAAAGTAATACCCCGGTCAGCACATATTCCGCCACGCCGGCTGTTACATTCACATTGACATCCGTGACAACGTTTACAGCTTCGCCGACAGGCACCTGGACAACCATACAAACAAATACCGTTACAGTTTCCCCTACGCAAACTGTTTCACCGGCAGCCGGATTTGAAATAACAGCCGCGCTGATGTACCCGAACCCGTATATGCCCGCTGATGGGGGCTTAAGTATGCAGGCGTTCATTACAGGTACGGCCGAAAGCATCAGGATACGCATATATACGGTTGCGTACAGGCGTGTCGCTGAGGAAAACTTCACGGGCGTTTTTTCTGGGAAAAGCACGTTCGTAATTCCCGCCGGGAAGGTGGGCACCCTTGCTGCGGGGATATATTATGCCGTAATATCCGGCGTATCAACGGAAGGCAAAAAGTCCGCGGCTAAACCAAGTGAGCTTATAATACTAAGATGATACTGCCGGAAAAGCATTCCATGTACCTTAAGCTACTGCGAATGGTACATGGCCTTAATGATAAGTCGTGTCCGGTGCGGATAAAATTTTTCTATGGATTGTGCGCTTGTATTATAAGGGTTTTAGTGGCGCACAGGCCATAGAAAAATTTCATCCGCACCGGACACGATAAAGAATTTCATGGTTTTATAGGGTATTCCGACAGTATCAAGATGATTCCGCAGGAAAACTTACACACCCGGATGCGAAAGAAACCCCGATTTTATTTTGGATCATTGTTCCGACTGTAAACCATGTTTTTCCTTGTTCCCAAAAGGACTTTTTGGGTAAAATATCTTGACACAAGTATTATATGTGGTAATATTATATATACATTTTCGGGAAAACTGATAAACAGGAGGCTTAAAGTATGAAAAAAGTGCTTATTTCCGCCATGATTTTTTCATTGCTTTTTGTGCCTGTTGTTTTCTCAGCCGCAGCGGGTGTTCCAACTGCAACAGCCGTACCCGCGCCAGCCAAGACTGCCGATAAAATGACCGAGATCCAGAAGAAAATCCAGGATAAGCTTGACGCCATAACCAAGGGCGGAAAATCAGATCAAACCACGGAAAAAGAAATCATAATAGACAGGTATAAAAAGAAAACACCCGTGCCTGGAAGCGTGACTGACACAGTTATTGCCACGGGTTATGACATTGGCACGCTTGCTTCCATGAACATTATAGGCGGCTTATTTGAGGGCGGCATTATTGGCGCCGGCTGCGGGCTTATAGGTTATTCGAAAAATATGAACAGGGATACAAAACCGCTTGTGACAGGGACCATCATAGGGATGTTTACGGGTATGGCCCTCGGCGCCGGTTTATCATTATACCAGACTACATCCAGCAGGTATTCGGCGTCGGATGATTACGGTTATGACCTGGCCGGCGGGACTGTTATAGGGATCTTATTGGGCACAGCGGGCGGCCTTATATCATACGGCAAAACCAGGCACCTTGAAAATGTATCGGAAGGCATAGGCTATGGCACCGCGATAGGCGCAGGAATCGGACTTATACTCGGCTCGATCGAAACTTTTATTCCCGAGCAGTACAGGGGTATGACGGGAAGATTAAGGGCTATGAACATACAGAACATGGACGGCAGCACAGTTCTAAGCTGCAATCTGGGTTTTTAGGGGTGATGACATGAAAAAAATAATATTACTCACCATGGTTTTGGCAGTGCTTGGCGCCCCAATATTTGCCGGTGATATCGGCAATATAGTCGGCGTGGATATGATCATGGGCATTACGGCTGGCGCGGCCATGGGAGTTGCTTTTTCCACCCCGTCATATATGGAAGGCAGTCAGAAAGACGGGACCACTTTTTTGGTCGGCGCAGGATGGGGTACGCTGGCAGGCGCCATACTTGGGATCGCTTACGGCGTATACGGGGTCGTGGACCATATAAATATGAGGAACAAGTCAACCATAAAAGCATCAATTGACGAAAACGTGATATTCGTGCAGTACAACGCGGAAAAGATGGGAATTCAATTAACACAAAAATTTTGAACGAGGAGGAAAGCATGAAATTATCAAAAGTATTACCGGTATTAGCAGCAGCTTCATTTGTAGTTTTCTCGATTGGTTGTGCCGCAAGACAGACTGTAAAACCCGATGTTACACCCGAGCCCACAATGCAGGCTGCCGTAGAGGAATCAACACCTGTGCCGACAGTGGTTCCTGGAATGAAGTACGTGGTTAAAAAAGGTGACACCTTATGGGCGGTATCATCCATGAACAAGATCTATCAGGACCCGTTCCAGTGGCCGCTTTTGTACAAGGCGAACAGGGACCAGGTTGCCGATCCGGATTTGATAGAAGTCGGACAGGAACTTGACGTAAGAAAAGACATGTCCACGACGGAAAAAGAAGACGCTATACAGAAAGCGAAAGACACTCCTCCTTACAGGGCGCACACGGCTCCGAGGAAAACCCTTCCGCTCAAGTATTAATCACTTTATTTCAAATAAAAACGCAGGGGCCGGCATTGTCCGGCCCTTGTCGTTTGTATGCGGGAGCTTTATCCGATATGGCGCTTGTAAACAGGGTTAATATTGTGTTTAAAAAAAAAATAAAGGCGCATTTTAAGCCTGAAGAAACAGCGCTTTATGTTTTAAGCCGCGAAGGCAAAACAGGGCTTGAAATTAACCTCGTATTTACGGATAATACTTACATAAAAAAAATCAACCTGGAATACAGGATGAAGAATTCGGCCACTGACGTCATATCATTTGGGTCTTTGTCCGGCGGCGACATACTGATATCGGTTGACAGGGCAAAAGAACAGGCTGTGGAATACGGAGTGTCGCTGGAAGAGGAGCTTAACCGGCTGCTCATACACGGCGTTTTACATGTGACGGGATATGACCACATAAAAAGTTCCGACAGGGTTAAAATGGAAGCAAAAGAGAAAAAATACCTGAAAAAAGCACTGGAGAAAAAATAAATGGACTTTATGACGCAGCTGCAGTTAATTTCGCTGTTTTTTCTTTTCTTCCTTGCGGCCCTTTTTTCCCTGGCAGAGACGTCCATCACAGGTATGAGCAGGATAAAAATAGCAGCGAACATAAAGAACAACCACCCCAAGTCAAAATACCTGAAAGTATGGGTGTCGGACCCGAATAAGCTCCTCGCGACGCTTTTAATATGCATAAACACGGTGGCAATCGCTGCATCCACGATCGGTGCGTTCCTGTCGCTGAGGATAGCGAAGTTTTTCAACATAAACGAGCCCGTTGTAGCGGTGGCTGTGGCCGCCGTCATTACCGTGATCATAATAATATTCGGCGAGATCTCGCCGAAAATATTCGCCATACACAATACCGAGAAGCTCGGCCTTATACTGATAGGCCCGATAGTCAGGATATATAAGATAATCAGGCCCATCACGGAAGTATTCCTTAAAATAAGCAATTTTTTAATAACCCTTTTCGGCGGGCAGGCGTCTTCATCGGTGCCCATGATCACGGCGAAAGACCTTGATACAGTCTTAAATGTCAGCGCCGAGGCTGGGTATATAGACGAACAGGAAAAAACCATGATGGCAAGCATCATGGGGTTCAATGAAATGCAGGTTAAGCAGGTCATGGTGCCGAGGACATCGATCACCGCCGTCGACATAAACTGGAGCGAAGACAGGATCATCGATGTCATCATGGAAGCGGGCTACTCAAGGATGCCGGTTTTCAAGGACAGCCTGGATAATATAGTCGGCATAATATACACAAAAGACATGCTTTCCATGATAAAAAACAGGGGGCTTATCATATTCCATGATTTGATCAGGGTCCCTTACTTCATACCCGAGACAAAAAATGCGGGCGACCTTCTTAAGGAATTCAAAAAAGGAAAACTCCATGTCGCCATAGTTGTGGATGAATTCGGCGGCACGGCCGGGCTCGTATCGCTTGAAGACATACTTGAGGAAATAGTGGGCGAGATACACGACGAGTACGATGTTGACGAAAAGGAGATCGAAGACATAGGCTCCGGCGCGTACGTGGTAAGAGGCATGATCGAAATATCAAAAGTAAACGGCGAACCCTTAAAGCTTGACCTGCCCGAGGATGAAAATATCAATACCATGAGCGGTTTTTTGACCGCTTTGTTCGGTTACGTCCCCAAACCGGGCGAAACCACAAAATTCGGCAATTTTATTTTCACGGTTGTCAGGTCGGATGAAAGAAAAATAACCAGGATAAAGATAGAGCCGGCCGCAAAACCGCTTTAGATTTAGATTTCGTAGAGAGGGGGCTTGCCCCCTCTAAAACGCAGGCTTTTAAACTGCGAATGGTACACGGCCTTAATGATAGGTCGTGTCCGGTGCGGATGAAATTTTTCTATGGATTGTGCGCCATGAACCACTCGCGGAGCTCGGGTTCATGGCAAGCTTGTATTATAAATGGTTTTAGTGGCGCACAGGCCATAGAAAAATTTCATCCACACCGGACACGATAAAGAATTTCATGGTTTTATAGGGTTTTCCGACAGTAGAGAGTGGGACAAGCCCCCCTCTCAAAGCAGGCTTTTAAACTAAAAAACATTGCATCGTTCCGGAGGAACATAAAATGGCAGAGCATTACCCCTACAAAGAAATAGAGGCCAAGTGGCATAAATTCTGGGAAACCAATAAAACCTTCAAGGCAAAAGGGATTGGAACCAAATACTACGTGCTCGAGATGTTCCCATACCCTTCGGGCTATCTTCACATGGGCCATGTCCGGGTATATACCATAGGCGACGTTATAGCGCACTATATGAGGATGAACGGGTACGACGTCATACACCCCATGGGTTACGACGCATTCGGGCTGCCTGCGGAAAATGCGGCCATTAAGAACAAGGTTCACCCCGCGCAGTGGACCTATAAAAACATAGAACACGCCAGGGGTCAGTTTAAAAAGCTCGGCATGTCATATGACTGGGACAGGGAAATCGCGACGTGTGACGAGGGTTATTACAAGTGGAACCAGTGGCTCTTTAAGAAGTTCTATGAAAAGGGCCTGGCTTATAGGAAAGCAACGGCGGTCAACTGGTGCCCGGACTGCGGCACGGTGCTTGCCAATGAGCAGGTGCATGACGGCAAATGCTGGAGATGCGAGACGGTTGTGGAGCAAAAGGACCTGACCCAGTGGTTTTTTAAGACCACAGCCTACAGCCAGGAACTGCTTGACGGGCATGATAAGATAGACTGGCCCGAGCGGATAAAATTAATGCAGAAGAACTGGATAGGCAGGAGCGAGGGCGTAAGGATATTTTTTAAGGTTGAAAAAACAGGGGAACAGCTGCCGGTATTTACGACAAGGCCGGATACCATATTCGGGGCCACATACGTGGTGCTGGCGGCGGGTCATCCCATGGTCGAAAAGATAAAAAAAGACTCGGGTGCGGACAAGGCAAAAGAGATCGAAGCCTTTCAGGACAAGGTAAAAAAGAGTGACATCACCGTGCTTACTTTGATAAATATGGAAAAAGAAGGTGTGGACACCGGTGTTTTTGCCATAAACCCGGTCAACGGCCGCAGGGTGCCCGTATGGATAGGCAATTACGTGCTCATGGATTACGGCACAGGCGCCATCATGGCCGTCCCGACGCATGACGAGCGTGATTTTAAGTTCGCAAAAAATTACAAACTTCCCATGATAGTGGTCATACAGCCTGAAGATAAAAAGCTTGAAGTTGATTCCATGGCATGCGCGTATGAAGATGAAGGCGTGCTGGTTAATTCATCGGTTTTTGACGGCGTGAACAATGAAGAAGCAAAGAAGAAAATCGCCGCTTGGATGGAAAAAGAGGGCATGGGAAAGATCGAAGTCAATTATAAACTCAAGGACTGGCTGTTATCCCGCCAGCGTTACTGGGGGACGCCGATACCCGCCATATACTGCGATAAATGCGGCATAGTCATGGAAAAAGACGAAAATTTGCCGGTTATACTGCCTCTCGACGTTGAATTTACGGGCAAGGGTAACCCGCTTGAAAGATCGCAGTCATTCATGAAAGTAACATGCCCAAAGTGCGGCGGGGCGGCGCGCAGGGAAACAGACACCATGGATACATTTGTTGATTCGTCATGGTACTTTATCAGGTATTGCGACGCGAAGAACATGAACCTGCCCATAGACAAAGCAATAGCAGACAGGGAACTCCCCGTGGACCAGTACGTGGGCGGCCCGGAACACGCGTGCATGCACCTTATATACGCGAGGTTTTTTACTTATGTCTTAAGGGACCTGGGGTTGATATCATGCAGCGAGCCTTTCAAAAAACTTCTCACGCAGGGCATGGTGGTAAAAGACGGCGCTAAAATGTCGAAATCAAAAGGCAATACAGTCAGCCCCGATGATATGATAGACAAGTACGGTTCTGATACGGCAAGGCTGTTTATGCTGTTTGCCTCTCCTCCGCCTATGGACCTGGAGTGGAGCGACGAAGGCGTGGAAGGGGCAAGCAGGTTCTTAAACAGGGTGTGGAGGAAGATCTCAACCCATATTGACGATGTCAGGGGGGATAGTCAAAGCGCGGCGCCGGATATTGAAACGCCCGACCCGCAGAGGAAAAAACTTTTACGGAAGGTCCATCAGACCATACAGAAAGTCACAAACGATATAGGCAAAGAACAGCAGTTTAACACCGCCGTAGCCTCAATTATGGAACTTTTTAACGAATTTAACCCCGTAGAGTTTGACATGAAGGATGAAACGGATAAAAAATTATTTAAATTTACCTCGGAAAGTATGGTATTATTAATGGCGCCCCTTGTCCCGCATTTCTCGGAGGAATTATGGCAGGCGCTCGGGAACAGATCAAGCATATTTACATGCAAATGGCCGTCGTTTGACGAAAAGATGCTGGTTGAAGATACCGTGGAGTTTGTGTTCCAGGTTTCGGGAAAAATACGGGACAGGATACAGATGCCTGTGGACCTAAGCCGTGATGAAGTTGAAAAAGCGGGTTTTGCAAGTTTAAAGGTCCAGGAATGGACCCGGGGCAGGGAAATAATCAAAAAAATATTTGTGGCGAACAAACTGCTTAATATTGTTGTCAAATAATACATGCCTTGAAAAAAGGCGGATAAAAGGAGAACAAAATGAAAAGATTCACGCTGTTGGCAATTCTGGTAGTTGCAGTCATCGTTGGAGCGGGGTGCGCGGGTTATACGCCGCAGGTAAGCATGCCGTCGTACATTCAAAAGCTTGCCGTGCCTGTTTTTTTCAATAAGACCCAGACCTATAATATAGAGCAGTATATCACGCAAAAAACCATAGACCAGTTCATCGCGGACGGAAAGGTCGCCATAGCCGACGAACAAAGCGCTGACGGCGTACTCAAGGTTAACATTGACAAGTACATACTGACGCCGATAACTTTTGATATTCACCAGGTTCCCCAGCAGTACCGCCTCAGGATATATGTATCCATATATTTATTTGACAGCAAAAATCAGAGGCAGTTATGGATGGAAGAAAACTTGTGGGAAGAGACAACTTACTACGTGGTAAATAACCTGGGCATGCCGGCTGAGACGGAGGAAATAGGCAGGCTCAGGGTCTTAGACGCCCTCGCGGGACGCGTATTCAGAAGGACAATGAACGGGTGGTAGAATTGAAAAAAATCCTGATCCTGGCGGCTTTATGCCTGTTCCCGTTATTTATTTGCGGGTCCGAAAACCAGGGCTATATAGCGGGGCATATAACAACCTGCACCGCCTTCATAAACGGCTACCCTGCTGATACCACAAACTGGTTTTTCAGGGCGCAGCACAAGGTTATACAGTACTGGGCGTATTTTCTTTTCCCTTACGGAAAGGAGCTTGCTGCGGTAAAAAACAGGACGTTCCTTTTTGTGAATCCTTATGAGTATTATTCCGGAAAAGGCGACTTTAAAGACGAGAATAACTATGTGTTTGAGAATAAGTGGATATCCCCGACCGGTAAATTGGTGGCGGAGAAGACATTTTCCTGGAACAAGACATCCTCGTCGGACAAAGTAACCATAGAAAATATGACCTATGTGCCGTATGCTTTCATCAATTACATAGGGATAGCCCAGATGTTCAAAGAAAACGGCCAGGAAAAGCTTCCCGACGAACAGGGGCTTTATCACATCAATCTTTACATAAACGGGGAACTTGCGGCTGTTACGTTTTTTGAGATGAAGGATTAGGGAAAAGTGCGGGCCAACTTCATAAAAACCGCCAAACTTTATCCTTTTTACGTTCTCTCCGGGGATGATGATTTTTTCCGGGGGGAATTCATCAAGGAACTTCTTGAGGTGTTCCTGGCGGGCAAGCTTGACGAAACATCCATGGAAACCTATGATCTTTCCGATAAAGAGGATGTAAGCGAAATATCCTCCATAATAGAATCCGCCAAAACCCAGCCGTTTTTTTCAGAGAAAAAGTTCATACTGGTCCGGGAATTTACAAAACTCAAAAAAGAGGAGCTTGAAAAACTCACCTCTTTCCTGCCTTTAATACCCGAATTCACGGTCATGCTTCTTACAACCTCCCAGGAAGCAAAAAAAGTCCTGGATATGGACATCCCGTCAGCCAACATAATAAACCTGTCATCTTCAAAGTCCGCCGACATAAAGACATGGATTGAAAATTACCTTTTGGAGCAGAAAAAGGCCATAAATCCGGATGTCCTGGATTACATAATAAGCGAAGCCAACGGCGAGCCGGCCGCCGTAAAAAACGAGATAGACAAGATACTGCTTTTAATAGGCGAAAAGGCGGAAATAGAAATGGCGGATTTTTCGGAAACGAGGGGCGTGAACAGGGAATACAACCTCGATGAACTCACCGAAGCAATAGCCGCGAAAGACGAAAAAAGGGCGATGTTCGTCTTTGAAAAAATATATCCCGGGACAGCGCCCGAACAGATGCTGGGTTTCATGTTTTACAAGATAAAGAGCCTGTACATCATGAGGTATTTCCTGTCAACAGGCGAATTTAAGAAAATCTTTAAATTCGCCTATGTCAAGGATATGGACAAGGCAAAAATACAGGCGAAGAACTTCGCGAAAGTGCCGTATGCGGATATAGTCGCCATAATCAAGGAAGCAGACAGCAGCATAAAACTGTCAAACAGGGACAAGGCAAAGACAATACTGACCATCATGCTGGCGAATATATTTTTAAGGCTGGAAGGATAAAAGGCAATATAGCCCGCAGGCGCACCCCGGTGGATCGTAGAGGGTGCGACTACGAAATCGCGGATTTTACACACGGCAGGGTCGTGTAGTCGCGGGCCTGCGTCTTATCGGCCCGCGCCTAGATGAGGAAACTAAACAAGCAAACGTTTAGATCGCCCACACAACCGTGTGATACAATGATTTAATTCCCGCAAGCGCACCCCGATGGATCGTAGAGGGTGCGACTACGAAGTCGTTGTAACAGGCACAAACGTCTTTGTGGTCGCGGGCCCGCGCCTTAATAAGGAATGGATGAACACGTACGAAAAGACAGTTCACGCAACCGTGAATAATTACAGAACCTTATTGACAGCCATTAAAACACAAAAACCCGCGGGGTCTCCGCGGGTTTTGTTATTTAGGGAATTTTACTTTTTGACGAGGGTTTTCTTTGCTGCTCTTCCTTTATACCTGTCGCCTGTATTTTTCTTGAGTATGCCTGCCTGCACTGCTTTATCAACCGTCGAATATACGTCGGGAAGCATTTTTTTCGCTTCTTCAGGCGTTACCGTCCTGATCTTTTTCAATATGTTGCGGACCTTGGATACCACGCCTTTTCTTCTCTCGGTCCTTTTGGCTGTCTTCCTTAGATCCTTAATTGAAGCTTTTAAATTCGGCATTTCCTGCAATACCTCCGGGAAGTTTGTAAAATAATGAAGTAATTCTAATATAAAAGGGCATTGTTGTCAACTGTAAATAGTGCGTTTGAATTCAACATTTATAGAGACTTCTTTGTGGTATAATTGTCATAACTTAAAAAGCGAGGCTATGATCTATGAAGAGCAAGCACCTCATTATTAAAGCGCTGAAATTAATAACCCTCACGCTTATGTTTATACTGGCTGTCCGGGGGCCGCATATATTTGCGGCTCCATTGGAAAGCCCTCCGCCTCATATTACCGGTACAGGCTGCGGCTGCGAAACATATACGGGCAAGATAAGCGTAGGCACGGCAGGGACCCTTGACGGAGGCACAAGCGGTGTGACCTTGTTTGCAAGCATGGTGACAATGCCGGAAAACGGGAGCATAAACGCCCTGGAAATATATGTTTCATCAACGGCCGGCGGCAATATCATAGCCTCACTTTACACGGATAACGGAGCAACTCCCGGCGCGCCCGGCACATTGATAGCACAGTCGGCTGCGCAGACATCTGTAATAGCCTGGAATGTCCTGAGCATACCCGCAACAGCTGTTAGTACGGGAAATTACTGGATAGCAGTGGAAACGAACCTTGGAGTATTAATGCCCGGAGATGTCGGTACAGACACGGCTAATGGGGGGCAAATTAACGATGCTTATTGGATATCAGAGCCTATGGGCACGTTCCCTCCGACAATGCCGGTTATGTCGGCATTTAATGTAAGATTTACGGTAGCAGCTGATTATTGCCCCGCAATATGCGTCATCCCTATCCCGACGCCCACTGCCATACCTGTGTGCCAGTGCCCGGCAGTGATGGGATATCCGTACGTGGGGGCGTCCAGCGCATCCTTATACGGAATTATGGTCGGAACGTGGTATGGAATGAACGAGGACGGGATCGCGTCGTCCATGGCTGTAAATATAGTTTCAGGGACAGGCCGGGCAAGGCTGGCAATATACGCTGATGCGGCCGCGCCGACAAATACCGCGACAGGCCCGGGCGCGCTTATTGCGGAGTCGGACCCTTTTACAGTGACAAGCGGATGGAATACCGCCTCGATACCGCAGACGCTCCTGCTAAACGGGCTGGTTTACTGGCTGGCCATTGAAAGTGATGATCCGTCCCAGGGTTTTTCATATGATACCGGAAGCCCGGGGGATGCATATTACAGCTTCGCGTCATTCGGCGAATTCGAGCATCAGTTCACGAACGGCGTATCATTAAGTATTGATCCTTCCATATATGTGAATTACTGTCCGGTTTCATGTCCGTCAACACCTACGCCGAGTTTTACGGTCAGCCCGGTCGTGACAGCTACGTCAACACCCACCATAACTTCCACACAGAGCAAAACACCGCAGATAACCGTAACATATACAATGACATACACAACAACAGGAACAAAAACACAAACATCCACCATAACACCCACACAGAGCAAAACACCGCAGTTAACCGCAACATACACAATGACAGTTACTCCGACATATAGTTTTACACCTACGTCAACCATGACGATAACTCCCACTGTCACCGGTACAACGGGTGCGTCATCAACCGCAACGCAGACGTTTGATACGGACACGTTTACGCCTACAGTGACATCCACACAAGCGGGAGCTATATTGACAGCGACACCTTCTGTTATAAAAATAAGGCAGGTATTGCCGTATCCCAACCCGTATAATCCCGCAAACGGGGATTTTTCCATAGCAGTGGATGTTAACCGCGGTACCTCGAAAATGACATTTAAATTTTACACGACAGGTTTCAGGCTGATGAGGGAATACACGTCGGCCCAGGGCAGGCTAGCGGGAACGGATATTTTACGGATAAACAGCGGCCTATTCAGCGGATTGGCGAAGGGGCTGTATTATTATGTGATCAATGCGGAGGATGCGGAAAAAGGGACCATAGTATGGAGCAAGGTGGACAGGCTTATCCTGTTCGAATAAATATAATTATTGCCGGAATTAGGCTTTATTGATATTATTTAATGCCGGTGATGGGCGGGTTTAAGTCCCGTCTTTGTAGGGGCGGCACTTGGGCCGCCCATCGGGGCTGGGGTTAATACATCAGGGTTTGATTTTAATTAATAAAACAAACGGAGAAAACAATGTCAATAGTGGAAACATTAAAGAACGGGATAAAAGCAATCGTCAAAAATAAATACGGCCTTGATGTTGAAACTTCGTCTTTTGACCTGGCTGCGCCGCCGGAAAACCAGCCCGGGCATTTCGGGTCAAACATCGCCATGGTGCTAGCCAAACCCCTGAAAAAGGCGCCGTTTCTAATAGGGGAAGAAATAGCGGCCGCGCTGAAAACCATGGACCATATCGCCGATGTTGAAGTTATAAAGCCTGGTTACACCAATTTAACCTTAAAACATGAATTCTACAAAACAGAACTTGACAATATGATAAGGTCAGACTCTGCGTTTAAGAACGATCTGGGCAAAGGGAAAACAGTCAACATTGAATTTGTAAGCGCCAATCCCGTCGGGCCGCTGAATATAGTTAGCGGCAGGGCAGCGGCTTACGGTGACACTCTCGCGAATATCCTTGATTATTCTGGTTATAGGACCGTGCGCGAGACATATGTGAATGATTTTGGAAGGCAAATGCATCTTTTCGCGCTGTCACTCATGGCCAGGTATTTGCAGTTGTACGGACGGAATAACCAGGTGCCTGAAGAGGGTTATCAGGGCGAATATGTGACGGACATTGCAAAAGCCATGAAAGAGGAAAAAGGGGAAATTTTCTATAAATCAATAGGCGAGGTCTCTGACCTTGAGGCATGCCCCCAATACGCGCAGTTCAGGGCATTTGGATTAAAGCATGTTTTAAACTGGCAGAACCGGACCCTGGAAAAATTCGGGGTAAAATTCGACAGATGGTTCTCGGAAACGTCGCTGCATGAAAGCGGTGAGGTTGCCGGGGCTTTTAAAATAATCGAGAAGCGCGGCTTGTTTTATGAAAAAGAGGACGCTGTGTGGTTTAAGACCACGGATTTCGGGGATGACAAGGACAGGGTTGTAAAAAAGACTGACGGCGGATTTACCTACTTCGCGAGCGATATCGCGTATATGCAAAACAAGATAAAACGCGGCACAGACCTTATAATAAACATACTCGGGCCGGACCATCACGGCTATGTAAAAAGGCTTGAATCCATAATGCAGGGTCTGGGTTATGAAAAAGAGCGCATCCGTGTGATCATCCTCCAGCAGGTGAACCTGCTTGAAGGCGGGGAAAAGATGAAGATGTCAAAGAGGGCGGGTAATTTTGTGTCATTGGATGAGCTGCTGGAAAGCGTGGGAAAGGATGCGGCCAGGTACTTTTTTGTGATGCGTTCCTACACTTCGCACCTGGACTTTGACATGGAACTGGCAAAGGAACAGTCGGACAAGAACCCCGTGTATTACCTGCAGTACGCGTACGCGCGGCTGTGCAACATATTTGAAAAGGCAAAAGAAGCGGTTAAAGACAGCACTGAATATAATGCGGACAGGATAAGCCTTGATGTCCTTGAAAAGGAAGAACTCGAACTTGTCCGCGCCATAATTCTGATACCAGGGTATATACGCGAGTCTGCGGAGCGCGAAGCCCCGAACTGGCTGACGGAAAAGGTGCATTTTCTCGCGTCATTTTTTCACAGCTTTTACGGCAAACTCAGGGTCATGCAGGAAGACAGGGGACTGATGCTAAAAAGGCTCTTCATACTCAAGGCGTTAAAACGTACGTTTGAAGTGTGTTTTGGTATTATAGGGATAACGCCGAGGGAAAAGATGTAGTGGAAAGTACGTTTGTGTTGCACGCGGACGCGCAGTCGATTTATGTAGTGGCGGCATATCATGCCGCCACCCGCGGGCCAGCGAGCCACGGATGGCCGAATGATATTCGGCCACTACAAGCGGAAGGGATTATTAAGGGATGTTTTTAATCAATATCAATTTTTATATGAGGGAATATGCCGGACAATAATACAAAAAGAACAATACTTTTTTGTCTTGCCTTCCTTTCATTGTGGGCATTGTGCATCACAAAAATCGCGCCGACTTATATAGCCGGAGACAGCCCTGAAACCATTATGGCCTTTAATTTCCTCGGGATCCAGCATCCGCCCGGTTATGCGTTAAATACCTTGTTGGGAAAGATCTTCATATTAATTCCCTTGGGAAATATAATGTTCAGAAGCGCGATGATGGCCGTGTTTTTCAACATAGCAACAGCCATCGCCTTGTTTATGATGGCGCTGGTGATCTTTGCTGAAAAGGGGAAAAAAACCGAAGTTTATTGCGCCGCATTAATAGCCGCGGCGTTCTATTTGTTCTCGAATACTGTTTTTTTCCAGGGGCTTACGGCAAAGGGAAGCGTATACACTTTGCACGATTTTTTAATCGCGGTAATCTTTATTTCCCTGTTCAAAACGCGCGAAAATATGCGGTACATCTATCTTGCTTCGTTTTTATTCGGCTTGTCGCTTGGGAACCACTGGCAAAGTTCTGTTGTGTTATTCCCGGCTATGGCGCTGACGGTTATCACGGAAGGGAAAAGTATAAATGCCAAAACATGGATGAAATGTTCTTTGTTTTTCCTGTCCGGGACATCGGTCCTTATATATTTGTTCATAAGAAGCGCCGCGCATCCTGTATTTGGATGGGGAGACATAAAAGACTTAAAAGGGTTGATTTGGCTTTTAAGCAGGGGGCAATATACGCCGCTGGAACACGCCCATACATTAAAAGACACATTAAGACTTTTCAAATATTACCTCCTGAATATACTGCCGGGACAATATCCATTGATGCTTGCTTTTGTTTTAATTCCGGGGGCGTGCCTATTGGCGTGGAAGAAAAGTAGATATGGATATATAACTATAACGGCGTTTATAACCGCGGTTATCAGCGTCATTATTGTAGCAACCAATGAACCCGGTTTGGAATTTATAATCAAACAATTTTTAACATTTACGTATATATTTGCCGCCATTTTTATAGCTTACTGTATTTATTGGCTCGTTGGCTTGCTTAAAACCGGGCCAATAAGAATTACCGTGATGTGTTTGTCCCTGGCATTTATAATTTTCCTGCTTTATTCAAAAGCCCCTGATTATTCCCGGTATTTTATAAGCTATGATTATTCAAGAAATCTGGTCAAAAGCATTCCTGAAGGCGCCGTATATTTTGCCGAAGGCGATTTAAACGGGTATGGAGCGCTTTATATGAAAAACATAGAAAAAAATAATATAAATGTTATAACTACAATATTATTGGACCAGGACTGGTACAGGGAACAGCTGAAAAGAACCGGCAACGGCGTTCTAATAGTCACCGGCAAAGGCTCAAATGCCGTTGATGATATCAAGAATTTAATGTATGCAAACAGGGATAAGGGCGTATATTACTCAAATGCTTACACGCGCAGCCTGTTAAGCTTTGACCTTAAGCCAAGGGGCCTGGTAAACGAAGTTTTAATCAACGGGGAACCGCGTAATTATGATCCGTATTTTTATTATAAACTTTACTCATACCGGGGTATTTTTGACAGCAAAATAAAATACGATGATTTTACTGTTTTGTATACATTTGAGCATTACGGCCTGAGCCTGCAGGTATTGGGCAGCCAGTTTGACACAAAGGGCGATATTGACCAGGCGCTTTTTTATTACAAAAGGTCATTCCTGTTCTTTAAAAATCCCGATGTGGCCGCCGCCATGGGCAACTGTTATTTCAGGAAAGGGGATTATGAATCGGACATGGGTTATTTAAAACAGGCGCTGCAAATAAATGAAAAATGCATTCCGGCGCATTATTATATGGCCGTATATTATATGACCATGAAAGACGCTGTAAAGGCCCGCGAAAACATTTCGGAAATACTTGAACTCGACGTGAATAATGAAGACGCAAAAGCGTTATTAAGAAAACTGAACGGCGGTGTATAATGTTACACGGGCAAATAAGATATAAGCAAAATTCCGAATTTGGGAGGTTTCAATGAAAATAAATGTTTATAAAGCTAATATCTTTTTGGCAATGTTTTTACTTATGTTTGCTGCTATTGTATGCGCCGGGATTGATCTGCAAACAATAAGAAATAATTACAACATAGTAATGGAGGAGGATATTGACGGCGACGGCAATACGGAGTTGGTATCAACTTTGAAAAAACCAAGTGATTTTCTGACGATATTCCATAAAAAAGGTGATAATTATATACAAATTACTGCGGATAAAAACGCGGGGATCGGAAGTGAAATAACGGTCGGTTTGTTTAATTACGTGACATTAAATACTGATTCCGGTAAAAGATTAATAATATACGGCAATCTTGCCTTGACGGAAGAGGGAAGAGATTTTAGTTGCGGTAATTTAATCATGATATTTTCATTGCGTAAGGGCTCCCTAAAAATGGTTAAAAAATATTATTCGTTATATCCCCAGCCGGCAGACAAAGTAGCCGATTTAGATAACACACCTTTGGGCAGGGAGGATTATTTTAATCTGCAAACCGACAATTCAAAGACTCATTTATTAATGCAAAGCGAACAAAGATTTTATATTATGGATGGGAATGGCAATATAAGCTCAAAAAATATAGACATCCCTTCCGGGGGACGTTTGTTGGCTTTCCGGGTAATGGATAACGATGTGGAATTCTTGGCGGCACAAAGGGGAAATAAATATTTTATTATTTCTGAAAAAAATAAGCCGAAAGAAATTAAAGGCATTCCGGACGAATCGATTTTGGAGGTGAAAATGGACGAAAATAATGACAGGTTATATTTTACTCATGTTCATAATAACTCTAAAATGAGAACGACGTTTAGATTTAATAGGCAGACAGAAATACTTCGGAATGAAACTGTTGAAATGCTTGAGCTGCAAGTGCTGCCTAACGCGTCTTTAGAAAAGGATACAGCCGCATCTGTAACTTATGTATCAAATGTTGCTGTTCCCATAAAGAAAAAACCAAGATCCCCCCATGAACATAAGTAAAATTTTAAAAAGGAATATTTATTTTATTTAACCGGTTATACGTTTGGGCATATCATTTTTCTTGACAAGGTATTAAAATGGTGTTACTGTTTGGCCATATAAAAATATAACAGGTTAAATTCCGCTAAAATAGAAAAATATTTTTGAGGGGTATTTTAGTGCTGAAAATGAAGAGGGCTTCGTCAAATAAATTCCAGAAAATATCGCACGCAATTATCCTGTTTTTATTTATTTTAATTCCTCTGTCATACGCAGGCACGCCTGCGGCATCCCCGACAGTATTGCCCGTATGGATACCCACTCCACAGGTTATACAATCGCTTAATTCCGGTACAGGATTTGCTTTGAAAGCGAAAACACAGCAGGTAAGATCCAACGCAGCCATGTCTCCCATGCTGTCCGGGCCTGAATCGAGCACTATAACGGTAGACGGCCTGTTAAACTGCCCCGAACAACCTGACCACGCGACAGAAGCCGCTGCCGCTGTAAAGATACAGGTGACACCCGGATATTCCTATCTTATTACTTTACAGGACGGCTGTATATCATATGGAAACGACGATGGAGGCACATTGTACGGCACACGCTTGAGAATAAGGCAGGCAACCGACGCGAGCGGGACAAACCTGACAAGCGCGTACTCGACCGTGGGCTATGGAGCCTATAACTACGGCCCGGTTTTTTACAGCTGCGACGACGCAAAGGCGATCGGCTTCAGTCCGCCATATAACCCGGTAACCATAACAGCGAATGACTATTACCTTTACTTTACCCCGGACGACGTCTACGGCGGTTGGTGCGGGGATAATGGCGGGTCAGAAACGGTGCAGATATATCAAATACCTACACTGCAGGACGTATGGAACAGATATGACCAACAGCAGTCGCAGATAAGTGATATTACTTTTAACGTAACAAACACATTTGGAACCAAAATAAGCTATGCTCAATATTATTTCAAACAACCAAATAGATACAAATATTTGGACACATCGCTTTCCGGACTGGAAGCAGCATATAATGGAAGCGTACTGACCACGAGGAATAAAGTATCTAATACAGTCCAATCCATGAATATGATAAGTCCTCGTATTATTAATAAATTGAACATAATGAGCAATTACAGAAGTTTGACTACTGTAGCAATAGACGTCTCTGGAACAACTATTAATGAAAAAGGGCAACAAAGCATTTTATTAAATGTGCATTTTCAAGTTGATTCAAGTGCTGAATTAATGAATGGATCTACAAAAAGCGAACAGGTTGTCCTGTTCGATTATACCGAAGGAGTAACAAGGCAAATAATTCTTAATTCTGATGGGACGACAGTAAAAACTACGAATTTTTATTATACTTTGAATAGTGGAACATTAATTCCTTCTTCCAGATATATGATTGATTCTAATGGTAATACAATATCAAGCGAAATTTATAATACTACTGGTTTGAATCAAGGTTTGTCTGATAGCGTATTTCTTGTGGTGCCCTAATGAAAAAAAATATTAGTATATTATTTTTCATTATATTTGTCATATTCTATATGCCATTAAATGCTTGGCAAGATGTAAGCCTGGGAACGGAGTTAGATACCGACGAAGTTACTGCTATAACAATGACAGCAGGCACACTCTTTGTAGGAACAGGTTTTCGTGAGTGGTTTAATAATGGTATATATAGAGCCACAGGACTCTCAAATACAATGCTTACATTGTTACCAATAGGTGGTAACATTGGGGAAACATACAATATACAGGATTTAAAAATTACACCAATTAGTAATAACCTATGGGTAGCAGATGAAGGACTTTATGGTTACAGTCCACACATATCCACATATAATTCTGTTCTTTCAGGGCCGCCATTTACACAAGTAACATCACCAGGAGTGAGTTTTAAAAATTATCAAGCTTCTAGCCCTTCGTTAAATTCAACAACAGATAGATTTCCGTTTTCAATGGTTATTGACAGAACTAATTCAAATCATATTTTAGCCGCTACCGCTAATTTTATAGGTGAAACCTTTGATGGGGGTAATAATTGGCGCGCAGTTCCTGGCAGTCTCAATACAGCTGTAGGTTATTTTTATTATAAAATCTATCAATCGCCAGCTAACGCAAATTATTTTTACGTAACTTCCATTGATAAACTCTATTCGATTGGTGGAGTCTTTTTGTACGATTCCAGCGGACCCAGTTTTACAAACATATATACTGAATCATCACCCGATCCGTCAGGGGATAGTGATATCGTAGATTTAACTTTTGATTGTGAAACTAATAATGGCAATAATTTCTATTTTGTCAGTTCTGGAGGAGAAATCTGGTACTATGATAAAACAATTCCCGCTGTTATAGATATGGGAAATCCTGCTTCGTCAGTGGGTTGTGTTTCAAAAATAGAAAAAGTCTGCTGTTGCTCCAGTGGCCCCATTCTATTTGTTTCAGGTTGGGGATTTGGAACACATCCTGACGGGCTAGGTGGCAGAGGTTATGGCGTGCCTTATACCGGCAATCCTGGGGATTTTTTAAGGAAATATCAAAATGGAACCTGGAGTAATTACGATACCGGGTTACCAAATGGTATTGCTTCATTTTTTCCTGATTGCACAAATGGATATCTTTGGGCGGGATTGATTTTAGAAAACTATGCTCAAAGTTATGTTCATGCGGGCGTATGGAGGGAAGATTTATGTCCGCCTATCCCTACCTCAACTCCAAGTATAACTCCTACCATAACTATTACCATAACAATGTCCCTAACAATGACCTTTACACCAACTTTTACGATATCAAGCACCTCAACTTATACCGGGACAAATACGGCAACACCTACTTTTTCCCCAACTGCGACACCGTCAATAACCAGTTCGGTTACAAGTACTCTTACAATAACTAAAACAATTACGCCAACACAGACAAATACAAGCACACCAACCTCAACAAGTACCCCCACCTTTACGGCCACAAACACACCCACCTATACAGTTACAAATACAGGAACACCGACTTTTACCATTACATCAACCCCCACTTTTACAGCTACAAAAACAATCACTGGCACAATGACGCCGACTTATACAATAACAAATACGAACACACCAACATATACTATAACCCAAACAAACACCCAAACAGTAACTCCAACATTTACGGTCACAAAGACGGTAACTCCTACATTAACAATTAGCCCGACTTTTACGCCAACAAAGTCATTAAGCCCAACAAGAACTGGAACCTCAACTTTTACTGCAACTAAGACCGGCACACCTACGGTATCTGCTACTGTGACGAAAACAGGAACCAGGACAATAACCCCTACTATTACACCTACTGCAACTCGTACATATACACCGTCAAGTACACCTACAGTCACAAGGACAGCAACCAGAACAAATACCCCCACTATAACAATGACTGGAACACGCACATTTACAAGGACACCGACTGGAACATGGACTAAAACCATAACCCCGACTTACACAATAACAGCGACTTTTACTGTTACGCCGACATTTACAGTGACAAAAACCGCAACACCAACAGCTACCGTTACGCCGACGAGTACTCCTACATTTACAGTAACTAATACGTTAACGGCTACTCCAACTTATACGGTAACCAGGACAATTACACAGACTTTTACGATGACATATACACGAACAGCAACACCTACTTATACACAAACAAAGACCATAACACCCACATTCACGATAACCCCGACACGCACGACGACGGGCACCTATACGAGGACAAGGACTATAACACCGACATTTACAATAACCCCGACACGCACGACGACGGGCACCTATACGCGGACAAAGACCATAACCCCGACATTCACAATAACTCCGACCCGTACGGCAACGCCATCTATTACAGCAACGCCAACGCGGACTGTTACAAAGACAATAACGTCGACATTTACCATAACAAATACACGCACGTGCACCGGGACAAGAACCCCATTTCCGACAAAATCAGCCACGCCGACAATTACGCCTACCTATACACCCACGCCGACTATAACACAGACGAGGACAATAACCATCACACCGTCATGTACCTGCGGTTACGGCGGGGGTTATGATTCGCATGCTATAGCTATTTACGAATTTGAAAATAACAGGAATGATTCCAGTGGAAATGGGCATAATTTAGCTGCTGTGGGCAATGGCGGGCAATACCAGACTTTCCCCGTATATCCAGTCAAGTATGGAAATTATTCCTGGTATAACGATATATCGGGTAATAATTATGACAGGTTCCCGGCGTCACTCGAAAGTACACTGGCCGGTTTGACCGGTGTAACCGGTTTTACAATTGAATTCTGGGTTTATATGCCACCCCAGCAAACAACGGGATTCCACGACCTTATACCCATAACCCGGGGAACCACAGAGGGCCAGCCCGATAGTATAATGCTCCAGCTTAAAACCAGCACCGACAGCGCCTGGGACCCGTGGAACGGCGCATGGATCAATTTTAAAATCGGGACACAACAAATTTTCCTGTATCCGCCATCGCCGAGTTATCCGGCCACGGGATGGCATCATTTTAGTATTGATTGGAACGGCGCAGCTTATAATTTATATATGGACGGCGCAAACATAGGAAGTATAAGTTCTTCCGTGAATGTTTTTACGTCGGCGACCAATACATTTGAACTCGGATCGTATTTTGGGAACACGTACGGCATTTATGGCATCCCGGCAGGATCTGGGCTTGACAGACTGATAATATCCAATGTAGACCGCGGCGGCCATGAGACCGGGTACGGTTGCTTCAGCCCGACAAACACGTTGTCATCGACCTATACTAATACGGCAACAATAACCGCAACGCTGACACCAACGCTGACACCAACGCTGACACCAACGCTGACACCAACTCCCACATTCACAACTGCTGCCACGCCTTGCGTTACGCTTGAGTTGACCGTGAATGGCACAACTAATGGCAATGATCTTGTTCTGGATTCGAGCGGCAGGATAGTTGTGACCGGTCAGACAAGTAACGGATTCGGTGTGGAGAGAATACTGATGAATGGTTCGCATGATACGACTTTTAATTTTTCAGGAACACCCGGATATTTCAATATCCCGTGGGGGTCTGTATTTAGCAAGAGCAGCGTAGCAATTGATTCAAATGGGGATATGGTAATAACAACGGGAACAATAGCGGGGGGAGGAGGTGCCCAAACAGGTGCGGTGATGCAGGTTTGGAAAATCATGGGAAATGGCAATTCTATACTATGGAATACTCCTGTGAACGGGTTGGGCGGGGACAGCGGCAGTACTTATGGCCAAAGTGTGGCAATAGACAGTCAGGATAGAATTATTGTTGCGGGTTACCATTATAACACATCAGGGAACTGGGATGCGGTTGTATGGAGGTTCCTGCCTAATGGAACGCTGGACACCGCAAATTTTGGATCCGGTACCGGGTATGTGGTGCTGGATAATATCACGGCCCCGGGCAGTAATGATTTTGCATCGGATCTCGGTATAGACTCGCTCGGAAGATTAATCATAACAGGATATAGCCAGAACAGCGTCGATACGCGCATGTTCTATGCCAGGCTGACCAGCGCGGGGGTGATAGACAGCAGTTTTAACGGCGGAGGAATAGTAACACAGCTGATAGGTAGTTATTCAACAGGTTTCGGCATGAAAATGCTGCCAGGAGATGGTTTTATAGTCACGGGAAAAGCGCCTGACTGGGGTATGGCAATCTGGAAAGTTTTAAGCAGTGGATTCTTGGATACAAACTTTAACGGTGGTTATAATACATATGATCCGGGTGACAAAAATTATGTTGGCTATGCTGTTGATGTTGACAACTGCCAGAGGGTGCTGATAGCCGGACAGTCAAATCAACAAGGCGATCCCAAAATGATTGTATGGAGATATAACCTTAGCGATGGCAGCCCGGATAATAGTTTTAATTCAGGTTCAAACAACTTCTCTGTATACTCATACTATGGGTACGATATAAAATACTACGCGCTTCAAGCAAACATACTGCTGTCGGGCGTGAACACTTCTGGTACAGAGATATGGAAATACAAGGACCTGTGCGCCTGTCCGCAGCCAACGCCGACAGCGACCCCCACAGCAACAACTACGGCAACAACATGTGTTTGGCAATATGTGGACCATGGAGGCATATCCGCAGGGTCGGCAGGATATGTTTCATCATATATGGATAGTAACGGAAAATTATATGTTTCATATTATGATTCATCAACTGGAGTGACGGTCAAGGTATATGATACAAATAATACCGGTTTGGGTTGGACGCAGGTAGGAAATATTAATTATCAGTTTTGTGGTTCTGGAACAGCAATTCATAATTGCGGAGGCAATACATATATTGCATTTAATGATGGAAGTAGTTCGTATTTAACCGTATTAGAATATTATAATTTAGCTTGGCATTCTCCGTTTGGAAATCTGGGAATTGGCAGTAGTTGTGCGCTTTTTGCTTTTGCCATGGATGACAGCACATGCACCCCATACGTGGCTTATAGTGATACAAATAATGCAAATATGCTTACTGTTAAAAAATATGTATCCGGATGGATCACGGTTGGAAATACAGGAGTAAATAACGATGCTCATAATATATCAATGGTTATCGACAATACGGGAACACCGTATCTTGCATACCAGGATGCTGGAAATAACAAAATAAGTGTGATCGGATACAACTCGATAACAGGCTGGGGAATTATTGGCAATAATTATTTCTCATCAGGTGCGGTCCAAAACATTTCATTATATTCAGAAACAGGCAGTTTATATGTCGCATATATTGATGCTGGAAATGGGTACAAAGTAATGGTTAATAAACTTAACAGCACAAAAACAAATTGGGATGTTGAAGGCGCATCAGGCGCATCAGATGGAGGCGGGCAATATATTTCATTGTTTGTTGATAACAACGGTACTCAATATGTAAGTTATCTCGATTGGAATAATAGCAATAAAATTACGGTTAAGGTATACGATAATGTCAGCAGTTGGTCAACGGTAGGTAATGCTGGATTTGCATCAGAAGTTGGGGGTTCTACTTCTTTAAATGTATATAATAATATACCGTACGTTGCTTACGGCGATGGTGCAAATGGAGGACTTGCTTCTGTCATGAAATATGATTGCGCGTCAGGTTCGGGCAGCAGCAACAACAGCGTGGGAATACTTTCCACCGCGAAAAGCACTCCGACCCCGACGCCTACCATAACGTATCAAACGCTGTCTGAAAAGGAAGTTTACTCTTATCCCAATCCAAGCAAAGGCGAAACAACCATCCGATTTCCGCTTGCGGCACAGCAAGAGGTGCATTTTATTATCATGGATATTAACGGCAGGCAGGTGTGGTCGCATGATTTGAGCGCACAGAATACAGCGACGGGAATTAACAGGATAATTTGGGATGGCAAAAATGACTTTGGCAGACAAGCGGCAAATGGGATATATTTATTTGTAATTCAGGCTGACAATAAAACGGTGAAAAAGAAAATAGCAATAGTACGTTGAATGTTGAAAACTGTATATAAGTCACCCGCAATATAGGCGAGTTGAATAATTATTCATTTCAGATTTTCCTGCAATTTCCCGCAAACTGCGTTAATGTAACCGGATCCCCCTCCTTTTAAATATACAAATATATTTTGAATGCACATGGTTATTCCGGCAGGTGATACGGTGTTGGTAACTTTAAGCATTTTTCGGTAGTGGTATTATCGCTGTTTTTGCCTGTCCAAACGGGTCATAAAATCGTGATTTTTCTGTCTGGTTAACCATTTAATCAAATAAACGTATTTTCAATATTTTTGCCATGTTTTTACGTTAATTTCCCTTATTATTGCCGTTATTTTACGTGCAAATATTTTGTCAATGCGATGAAATTTGACATTTGCGGATTTTGTAGTATCATTATAATACTAGCGAACACGTTTGCATATGGATGAATGTGGCTGAAAATGTTTGTATTGATAAGCAGTGTAAACGTTTAAACAGTGTTTGAACTTTATTTTTACCTATGAAAATGTGTTACCGTTATTCGGGCTACTTTATGATTTAAAATAGGAGAAAACAATGAAACGACTGTACCGGGTTGGGCTTTTCACGGTAATTTCCTTATTGTTATTTTCTTTTTCATATGCTGATCCCAATATATTATCTGTCACTATGATTCCTCCCAATCCAAGTTTCGGCGATGTGGTTTCCATAAGTGTGTCCATGTGCGTGGGTGTTAATAACACTACTTACATGGATATTGCCGTAAGTTCGTTTGCAACACGCCAGACTCCGGGTTCAGGCGGACAGGTTTTTGTTGTGTACGGTAATAACAAGCCTGTACCCCCAATTATTGACATACCGTTGGTCAATATGCCTACTGAAATGGGCGCGCTTTTTGCGGACATAGGCGGCCTCACAAACTGCGCCGACTGCGGAGGCGGTAATCAAAGCAAGGTAGTGGTACAAACTTATACTGTCCATATCCCAAAGGCTGAAGATTTTACAGGTTGCAACATATCCGCTTTATACCTTCATGTCGCGGCAAAATATTCAAACCTGAATGCCAGTGATTGGATGGGTTTGCCATTGTGCTCATCCAATATAATAACTTTGCCCATATCGGCTCCGCCAACATCATTTAACATAGCAAAAAGATATGAAGGCGTTCTTCAGGTGGCAGGCGATAAAATACTTTACTCTGTTGATTATAATTACGCGAATGGTTCCGGTTTTCAGATAATCGATTCCATACCGGGCGGAGGGAATTTACAGCTTTTGTCAGCCGGACCAATGTCAATACCCGGGCCGCCTGCGGGAACAGTAACGGGCCCGGCTGTGGGCGCCTTTTCAGGGACATTTACCTGGACATTTCCTCCCAGGATAAACGCGCCTGGCAGGGCAGATGGCACAGTCTGGATGCTTCTTCAGATGGTGACTACGCCGTCAGGAACCCCGTCGTATCCCAATACAGCCACAGCTAAGATGGATGGAATGACGGACCAGACAAGCACTGTTGCGGCTACAGTCGGCCAACCCGCGATAAATATATACAAGGACCAGAGCGCAAATTCTGTAAATGTCGGGGACCCGATAACATACTATCTTTCATACAGCGTGAATGGTTATGCCCTGAGGAATTACCAGGCGCTGGATAATAATACTGCCGCTACATATACATCATCGCCCCCCCTTGGCTGGAAATTCAAGTCGGGCACCGGCGGCAACGGCACATGGGTGATAAGCGACGCCTGCGGCACGGGCGATAAAATAATCACAGGAGCCGCTCAAAATGGGAATTACCCCGGACTTGTTTTGGATGACGGCAGTTCCACAAACGTTTCCGATCAGTTCTGTTCGGGAATAATAGTTTCGGATTTTTTTATAAATCCCGGAACATTTGCAGGCGCTGATGCGCAGATCATAATCAGGACCAACGGCCTCACAGGCGCGGCAGAGAGAAGTTTGGGCATAGTAGCTTCCATAGACACCTACCCCGGACCAGGGTTTTTATTTTATCAGAAATGCGCTGGCGGCGTTGGTTTACCAAATGATTGGTGCGGAGACGGCAAAGGGCCCGCTGGCACGGGTGTCACGCCGACTGTAGGCGCGGTATCTGCCAATAAATGGTACAGGATAAGGATACAGGTAACCAATATCGCTGGCGGACAGCAGATACAGGCAAGAATATGGGCGAGGGGCGATCCCGAGCCATCAACTTGGGATATTAATTATGCTGATACGAACCTGGGCACTCCGGACTGGAAATGCGATGGGACAGGCACATCTACTGACTGGAGGCCGGGAGTCAATGAACAGGTCGGCTCGGACGGAAGCGTCAAGGATACCTATGATAACTTTACAGTTTATGAACAGCGTGTTGTCGGCGGCGCGTTTATCAATGATACCGTGCCTATCAGCGTGAATTACGTCGGATGCGGGGGCTGCACACCCGGAACTCCGCTTCGCTGGGATTTGGGAAACAACATATCAAACACAAGCGGGTCTTTTACATGGTGGGGGACGGCAAACTGTCTGGCTAACCCGGCTATAAACCAGGCTATGATAGACAGCAATGCGAATTTCCCGGTTTATTCAAACAAGACATCGCTGAACATAATGGGCTGCGGTTCGCCGACTTTCACCCCTACTTACACCGTGACGCCGACATTTACAAAGACAAACACACCCACATACACGCCGACATTTACGCGGACATTTACGCCGACTGATACGCCGACCTTTACGCCGACTGATACGCCGACAAAGACCTTTACGCCGACTTATACTCCGACATACACACCCACAAGTACGCCTACTGATACCCCGACAAACACGCCGACAGACACGCCGACTGCCACGCCGACTTTTACAGCCACGCCGACTTTTACGTCTACATTCACGCCGACCGCGACACGTACCGACACCCCCACTTTCACTGCGACGCCTACGTATACTTCAACATTTACCGATACCATCACTATATCGTCAAATACCCCGACGTCTACGCCGACTTTTACCCCGACTTATACAGCGACGCCGACCTTTACCGCCACATATACAAGCACCGCAACGCCGACATATACCTTCACTTATACCGCGACCCCGACTGATACCCCGACCTTTACATTTACCGACACTTCAACCGCAACTCCGACTTATACCGCAACCCCGACAGTTACATACACGAGGACCAACACGCCGACATATACAGACACGCCGATAAATACCCCAACGATCACCCCTACAGACACGCCGACATTTACAAATACGCCGACTTATACCGCAACGCCGAGTTTTACCGTAACCCCGACTTTCACGCCGACTTACACGTCTACGTTTACTCGTACTGTGACGCCGACGCACACGCCGACTTTCACGCCCACATTTACCAGTACGGCAACCCCGACTATAACCCAGACTTCCACATACACTTACACGCCGACCATAACGCCGACGTCACAGCTTTACCCTTATGCAATCATTATTTCAGTGCTCAATGAGGCCGGCGAGGTGGTGAAGCACATAATAACCGCGCCTTCATCAAACGCCATGACGGAAGTTAACTTTAATGTAACCGGGAATATTGACGCAAGTGTTATGGGGCAGAACTCGGTGCTCAGTATTTTATTTGCGGGGGTCGAGACTCCGCAGACCCTCGGGCAGCATAACACGGTATTTACCTGGGACGGCACAACTGACGCCGGACAGAAGGCCGCATCGGGGCCGTATTATATAAAAATAGAACAGATAGATACATACGGGCATGTGCTGACACTGACAAAAGATATTACCATGATCCAGAGCAACAATTATGTGGAGCTTACCATATATAATGCAGCCGGGGAACTGGTCAGGCAGATAAGGGATTACAGCAAAGATTCAACGCAGCCCGTGGTATTAAGCGCGCCTGATATGATCGTGATAGGAAAGGACAATAACACGCTGGTTTCGATATCGTACGGACCCAATGCCGCGGATTCTATGGCGTGGGACGGCAAGAATAGTTTTGGCGTGGCTGTTAACCCGGGGGTGTATGAATTTGTTATCACGGTCAGCACAGAAAGCGGGAGGGTAATAACAACCGCAAAATCGATCATGATACTTAAGGAAGGAAACCAGTACCTGGGTAACTTAAGCGCTGTGCCAAATCCATGTTACCACACAGGCGACGGCATAGAAATAAGGTGGGATTTTGGAGGGGCCGCGCCAAAGCCCGGGTTTGCCGATGTCGTAATATTAAATATGACAGGGGACCACGTTCTAACGATAACGACCAGGCTTGAAACAGGCAAAGCAAAGTGGAACCTGCGCAATGACTCGGGCAAAACATGCTCCGCGGGCGTATATATAGCCGTAGTGGAAGCCCGCGGCGACGACGGGCACACGCAGACCAAAAAGATAAAAATCGCGGTTGTAAAATAAGCAAACCGGCATATTGATTTTATCCTGTTTATTGATTTAACAGTTTTAATACCACGGGGCCATTTGGCCCCGTTTTTTTTTTAAGGTCAAAGGCGCGAGAGAGTAGATAGTAGAAGGGTAAAAAAGTCTGTGTAGTGGCGGCATATTATGCCGCCACCCCGCCGTTAAAGAGTTGTTTTTTTTGTGGATTTGCCGGTTTAATATTGTTATTATTAAGCGCCCCCTCCAGGTGGAAAAAAGTCGATAAAATAAGCATCCCAATACGATGTTTGGGCGCGCAAATTTGGTATATTTAATTGGTGGATATTGAAGTAAAATAATGAAAAATCCCGTTTGTAGAAAGAAGGGAATTATGTCCTATAATTTACTGCTTGTTGATGACGACACGGAATTCAGGTATGAGTTCTGCGAATGTTTTGACGACTATGAGATAACACAGGCGCCTGACGGGGAAACGGCCCTGAATATCCTTAAAAAGCCGAACACCATAGACCTTGTGATGCTTGATGTCATGATGCCCGGGCTTAAAGGCACCGAAGTGCTGGCTGAGATGAAAAGGCTGAAACCGGATATTAAAATAGTTATGTTAACCGGCAGCAGTTCCAAGGATGTGGTCATAGAAGCTTTGAAGAACAGGGCGGATGAATTCATAGAAAAACCCATGAACGTGGAGGAAACCAGGGAAATAATAATAAAGCTCCTCGGACAAAAGGAGTCCGCGGGCGCGCCGGACACGGGCAACATGAAATCAAAGATCGATAAAGTGAAAAAATTCCTGGAGCGTAATTTTGACAAAAAGGTAAGCCTCGCGGACGCGGCCGCGCACACGGGCTTAAGCCCGAAATACCTAAGCAGGGTTTTTGAGGACGTGACAGGCACGGGTTTCAGCGATTACAAATCTGGCGTTAAAATAAAAAAAGCCCGGGAATTCCTGAAACAGGGCTATAACATAAACCAGATATCGGATATGCTGGCGTACCAGAACGCGGAATCTTTTATACGCACTTTCAAGAAATTCAAGGGGTTGACCCCGGCGGAATTCAGGAAAAAGGAAATGAAAGTAAAAAAACAGGGCGCAAAAAAGAAAAAGGTAATATAAATGCATGATAACTCCGTTTTTAGGGGGGGGAACACAGATTTTTTCGGGATAAACAAGGAAAAAGAAAAACTGCAGCAGTACCTTGACTTAACCGGGGCCATCATGGTCATGATCGGCCCGGAGCAGAATATAATTTTTGTCAATAAGACGGGCTGCGAAATACTGGGTTATTCCAGGGAAGGCATCATAGGAAAAAATTGGTTTGATAATTACGTGTGCGTAAAGGACAGGCCGGCCGCAAAACAGGCATTTTTGAAAATAATGGCCGGCAATATGGTGGGTGCTGAGTTTATTGAGAGCTGCATGCTTACAAAATCCGGGGAAGAACGCAGGATCGCGTGGCATAATAACCCGATAAGGGACAATGATGGTAAGATAACAGCTTTCATAAGTTCGGGAGAAGACGTAACCGGCCGCAGGGAAATAGAAAACGGGCTGGAAAAAACCCGCATAGAACTGTCGGCCACAAAGATATCCGGAGACGCGGCCCGCGAGTACGCCGAGAGCATGATCAATACCATACGCGAACCCCTGATCGCCTTGGATCAGGATTTAAGGATAGTCTCAGCCAGCCGTTCCTTTTATGAATTCTTTAAGGTAAAGCCCGCTGAGACCATAGGGCAGCTTATTTATGACCTTGGAAACAAGCAGTGGGATATCCCCAAACTGCGGGAACTCCTCGAAACAATCCTCCCCCAAAAGGCGACCTTTAATAACTATGTGGTTGAACACGATTTTGCCGGCATAGGCAGGCGCATAATGCTTCTGAATGCCAGGCAGATCCAAAGAGCGTTGGGGAAAGAACGTATAATCCTGCTGGCCATTGAAGACATTACCGAGCGCAGGGAAATAGAAAATGGGCTGGAAAAAGCCCGCAAAGAACTGGTCACAACCAAAATATCCGAAGATGCGGCGCGCGAATACGCGGAGAGCATGATTAACACCATACGCGAACCCTTAATCGCGCTGGATCAGGATTTAAGGATAGTCACAGCCAGCCGTTCTTTTTATAAATTTTTTAAGGTAAAACCCGCTGAGACTGTGGGGCAGCTTATATATGACCTTGGAAACAAGCAGTGGGATATCCCCAAGCTGAGGGAACTTCTCGAAACCATCCTTCCCCAGAAAACTACTTTTAATAACTATGTGGTTGAACACGATTTTGTGACCATAGGCAGGCGCATAATGCTTCTGAATGCCAGGCAGATCCAAAGAGCGTTGGGGAAAGAACGTATAATCCTGCTGGC
>OCZT010000611.1_pt1 | contig 35814 bp, 31 predicted proteins | sample 1539031 | NCBI WGS metagenome assembly OCZT01 (sample SAMEA3539308, study PRJEB22396) | soil metagenome | biome: tundra; feature: field; material: soil | place: USA | collected 2010-05 | depth 0.15 m | reverse complement strand
CCGACGAGGTGCTGGCCCTCCACATCGCCACGGGCCAGCCCGGAGACGTCGCCCACAAGGCCGCGCTGGCTCCCGGTGAGATCAAGCAGGACGACCCCGGGATCCTGCCCGACGAGGAGGCCCGGGAGCTGGCCGCCAGCTGGGACAGCTGGGTCGTGGAGCAGCTGGGCTGGGACCCCGATCGCCCGCGGCCTCAGCTGGTGATCCCGGTCTCGCCCTACCGGACCGTGGTTCAGCCGGTGCTGAGATACTTGGCTGCCTACCGGGAAAACAACCAGGACGCGCTCTGCACGGTGGTGCTCCCTGAGCTGGTGACTCGGCACTGGTGGAACCAGATCCTCCACAACCACCGCGCCTTTCACATCAAAGCCGCCCTGCTCGGCCGCTCCGACTTCGCGGTCGCCGACGTCACCTACGAGCTAGCCGGTCGCTGAGGCTCGCGGCCGGCCCCGCTAAACTGCGCCGGATGCCCGCCGAGCCTGCCACTCTGACGCAGTCCGAAGCCAGGGAACGTGCCCAGCTCGTCGGGAGCCTCTCCTACTTCGTCGAGCTGGACCTGACCGGAGGCGACGAGCGCTTCGGATTCGAGGCCCGGTTGGAGTTCTCAGCCCTCAAGCCGGGAGCACTCACCTTTCTCGAGGCTGAGATGGCCTGCGTCACGGAGATGGTCTGGAACGGCAGTCCCCTGCCCTCGTCCGCCTACGACGGACGCCGGATCCAGCTCCCCGCGCTGGAGGAACACAACTCGATTCTGGTTAGGGGCGAGGCGAGCTACGACCACACCGGCCTGGGCCTGCATCGCAGCACCGATCCCGCCGATGGCGCCATCTACATCTACAGCGATTTCGAGCCCTACGAGGCCCATCGGTGCTTCCCCTGCTTCGACCAACCCGACCTCAAAGGCTCCTTCCGCTTCCGGTTGCGGGTGCCGGAGGACTGGGTGGTCGTCTCGACGGAGCCGGGGCAGCCCGAGGAGTTGGACCCTACCGATGAGTGCCGCTGGTGGGGCTTCCCCCCGACCATGCCGCTTCCCCCGTACGTGATCGGGCTCGCGGCGGGGCCCTTCCACCGGGTGGATAGCCAGCGCGGGGCGACCCCGCTCGGGCTGTACTGCGCCAGATCACTGGCGCAGTACCTGGATGCGGAGGAACTGTTCGCGATCACCGCACAGGGGCTCGACTATTTCGAGCGGGTCTTCCGCATCCCCTATCCCTTCGCCAAATATGACCATGTCTTCTGTCCGGAAAAGGTCAACGGGGCGATGGAGTCCCCCGGCTGCATCACCGTCACCGACCAGACGCTCTGGCGGGGCCGGCCTACCGCCCGCCAGCGCTCGGTCCGAGCCGACCTCATCCTCCACGAGATGGCCCACATGTGGTTCGGGGACCTGGTGACCATGAGGTGGTGGGACGATCTCTGGCTCAACGAAAGCTTCGCCACCCTGATGGCCGTCTTCGCCGTCGACGAGGCGACCGAGTTCGCCGACGCCTGGGTGGGCTTCGCCACTGTCAACAAGCAGCTGGCCAGCGACCAGGATCAGCTCCGGACCTCCCACCCGGTGGTGACGGAGGTCCCCGACGTGGAGTCGGTGCGGGCCAACTTCGACCGCATCACCTACGAGAAGGGAGCAGCGACGCTGCGCCAACTGGTGGCCTACGTCGGCGAAGAGAACTTCTTCGCCGCCCTCCACACCCACCTCACCGAGCACCGGGAGGCGAACGCGGAGCTCGGCGACCTGGTGGAGGCGCTCCAAGCCGCCTCCGGCAGGGATGTCCGCGGCTGGGCCAAGGCCTGGCTCGAAACGGTCGGCATGAACCTCCTCCGGTGCGAGATCGAGAGCCCGGGGCTGGAGGCGGGCGGGGAGATCTACCGGGCGACGGTGATCCAGAGTGCTAGTCCAACCCAGCCGGTCCTGCGGCCGCACCGGATCCGTCTAGGACGCTTCGACTGGGTCGGCGACAAATTGGAGCGGGTCGGCCAAGTGGAGCTGGATGTGGAGGGAGCTCGGACCGAGGTGGGAGAACTGCTGGGTACCCGCCGCCCGGCCCTGCTCCTTCCCAACGACGGCGACCTCACCTACGCCAAAATCCGGCTGGACCCGCTCTCCCTCACCATCGTCGAGCGCCACCTCAGCTCGATCAGCGATGCCCTGGCTAGGGCCCTCATCTGGGACAGTGGCTGGGATACGGTCCGCGACCTAGAGCTGCCGGCCCATCGTTACGCCCGCATGGTGGCGACCCATGTCGGGGCTGAAGGCGACACCACGTTGGTGAGTGTGGTGCTGGGCAACTTCCGTGAGGCGACTAGGCGGTACGGGGCACCGAGGCGGGCGGCCGGCCTCGAGGCGGACATGGCCCAGGTGGCCTGGGAGCAGTTGACTCGCTGCCAGGCTGGAAGCGACCAGCAGATGGTCTGGCTGCGGGCCTTCACCGGCCTCGCCACCACGGCGGAACAGGTGGACCGCTGCCGAGGCTTCCTGGAGGCCCGTGACCTCCCAGATGGGGTGTCGTTGGACGCGGAACTGCGCTGGTCTTTGGTGCACTCCCTGGCCGCACGGGGAGTCGCCGACGAACCGGAGATCAAGGCGGCCCTGGCAGCCGACCCCAGCTCGATCGGCATGGTGCGGGCCGCGGCCGCTTGTGCGGCCCGACCCACTGCGCCGGCGAAGGTGGTCGCCTGGGACCGGCTGGCCGCCCCCGACGTCACAGTCGAGGAAGCCCGACTCATCGCATACAGCCTGGGCGGGCTGAAGCACGAAGAGCTGCTCACCCCGTACGTGGCCCGGCTACCACAGTTTTTCGACGACCTCCTGGCCAGCCGCGGCGGCGAATTCACCGTCATGCTCGGCAACTGGCTGCCCCGGTCACTTGCACCAAGCCACGAACTGGCCCGGTGCTGTCAGGAAAATCTCGTCCGACCGGACCTCAGTCCCATCTTGCGGCGGATCTTCGCCGACCTGTTGGAGGAAACCGAGCGTTTCCTGCGCGCCCGGCTCCTGGACGAGGACGAGCCGGAGTCCGCGTAATCGACGCGGCGGAGGCCGGCGGAGCCCGCTATCTGCCTTCGGTGGACCTCACCAGGCCACCCGGGCGCCGAGCCGCTGGCTTAGGGCCGCCGCGTAGACGGTTCTCGCCACCGCCGCATCCTCTACCCCTAGACCAGTTGACTTGAACACGGTGACCTCCTCGGCTGACAACCGTCCCGGCTGGGTGCCCGCCAACACCTCGCCGAGTTCAGTCGCCGCCTCCGGGTTGAGCCCCTGGAGTTCGGCGGCCCCCGCCGGAGGGGGGCTGGTCACCGCACCGCGCCACTCCACGAACAAGTGGGCCTCCCGCAGGGTGTACTCGTCCACCTCGGGGCCCATGCCGACGGAGACCAGGTGCACCCCTTTGCGGAGCCAGGACAGCCGCACCACCGGCTCGGGGGAGTCGGTGCAGCAGAGCACCACGTCGGCTCCCCTCACTGCCGCCTCGAATGAAGCGAAGACCTGGCAGTCGGGAAACTCCTCGGCGAGCCTTTGGGCGCGCTCCTGGTTCCGCGCCGCCAAGCGCAGTTCGGCGAACTCGCGCACGGTGGGCACCAGCTGCAGGTGCGAGCGGGCCTGCTCCCCCGACCCCAGAACGGTCAGCACCCTCGCCCCGGGTCGGGTCAGCTCCCTCACGGAGAGCGCCGAGACCGCCGCCGTCCTAACCGCGGTGATGTGGCGGGCGTCCATGACGCAGAGGGGCCTCCCATCCTCGTGGTCGAAGAGGGCGACAATCCCCTGGTGGGAGGGCTGGCCCTTGGCAGTGTTGGCGGGGAACACCGTGATCAGTTTGGCCGCCAGCGCCAACTCCGGAAGATAGGCGGGCATCGCCCCCAACCAGCCACGCTTCGCCGGCGCCCCGGCGCGCGGCGGCGAGACGGCCGTCCCGGCGCTGTAGCTCACCAGGGCCTCAGCGACCGGCTCCAGGAGCTGGGGCCCGCTGAGGACCGATGCGACATCGTCCCCGCTCAGGATCAACAGGTGGGTATCGGCGCGCCGGCGATCCTGGGTCACGCGCTATACCCCAAAGAAGTCGAGGCAACGCTCGACCCCTGCCACGTGCACCTCTGGCCGGTCGGTGAGCGCCCACCGCTCCCGGCTGAGCCGCAGGCTGACCTTCTCCGCCGGAAGGCCGCGACGCTCGACCACCAGCTCTCCGTTCTCCTCGTAGCCGAGCGACCGGGAAACGCCAAGGGAGGCGGGGTTGTCGCGAAACGCGCCACTCAGCGCGGTCTCCGCCCCCAGCGCGGAAAACCCGAAATGAAGGATCGCCGCTCGCATCTCCCGCCCGAGCCCCTGGCCCTGGTGCGCCCGACCCAGCCAGGACCCGGTCATGAAGCTGCGGGTGACGGCGAAGCTGGTGGCTGAGATTCCCTGCGTGCCCACGACCCGCCCGGCGTGGAGGACGACCGGGTTGAAGCTCCACGCCTCGGGCTTCCAGGTAGCCAGCTGGAGCAGGTTCCACCGCACGGTTTCACGCTCTAACTGAGGCGAAGGCTGATCCGTCCAGGGGACGCCGAACGGCATGGTCTCCGGTGAATGGATCCCCTCGACCGCCAGGCTGGCCAGCTCGTCGAGCAGCTCCAGGTCGGGCAGTCGCAGTTCCAGCCGCTTGGTCAGGATGCGGATGTCAAAGATCGGGAGATGGCGCACCTCCGGGACGCTACAGAGCGCTGCTACTCCAGCGCAAGCGTCAAGCACCCCCGCTCCGACTCTTGTCCCGCCCCGCCCCGCCAGGATGGAGGGCCGGAAGCGCTGGGGGAACCGGCCCTCACGTGGCCGGCGAGGCCGAGGCTTCCGCCATTTGGTGGCGGGCATCCCCACCGCCCACTTCCGGGACCGCCTCTCCCAGATGGCGACCAATGCCTCCTTGCTGGTGGTGGGGGTCGACCCCGCCTACAGCTCCAGATGGGGCGCCGAGCCCTGGCTGGTCCCCGGTCGTCAGATCAACCCGGCTGAGACCACCGCCCATCACGCCGGCAGTGGCCATCGGCCCTCGACGCCTCGGGCGCCGAGCACGGTGACGGGAAAAGTGTGCCTCAACTCCACCAGAGGATGGGGAAGAGAGAGCTACCGACTCCGCTGTGTGGCCCCTACCGGGAGTCCCCGGTCTGCCCAAACCTCCACCCCAAGCGAGCCCGGACGCCGCTAGGCGCGAGGGCAGCCCCCCTAAAAGGGGCCTGGGATCCAACCCGGCCGACCGGCACCATCTCGGGGACCAGGCGACCCAGGACTGCTCGGGGTTGCCCATCGGCGTACGTTAATCGACGCCAATGCTTCAGGAACGGTCCGCCCAGCTACCCAGTCGGCTTACGGCGCAGCGTCTTCCAGCAGGGGATGAGGATCACCCCGGCGGCAACGTACGAGCCGGCCATGATTGTGAAGGCCGCAGTGAAGCCGAAAGTACCGATGACCCAGCCCAACAGGGCCAGCCACAGCGACCCCACCCCGTAGGCGAGCGCGAAATAGATGCCGAAGACGCTGGCCTGCCCCTCCCCCGTGACCGCGTCGCTCACCAGGGCTTGGAGCAAGGGGTTCTCGATGTAGGCGAACACACCGACGGCCATGGCCAGCACCACTATCAGGGCCAGCGGCAGCCCCGCTGCACGGCCCAGGCCGAAGACGAACACCGCGGCCAGCCCGTAGGCGACCCAGAGCACCGGCAGGCGCCCCAGACGGTCCGACAGCGCCCCACCGATAAGCGGTCCCACCACGGCGCCCAATAGCATCAGGTCGAAGATGAGCCCCACCTCCACCTCGGGGATGTGGGCCCGGTTGCGGAGGTAGAGGGGGACGTAGGTGTTGAGGGTCCCGAGGCCCCTCCCGCCGGCGGCCACCGTGGCCGCGAGGATCCCCAGCACCACCACTCGGGGGTGGATGATCTCGGCACGAGGCACGCTAGGCCACCGCAGCCGGGGCCGTCCCGGGACCTTCGGCCAGGAGCGCTCCCGATCCACGACCGGGAAGGTGAGCACCAGGATCAGGCCCATCAGGAAAAGCGGGGCAGAGAGAATCAGCATGGTCGGGCGCCAGCCGAACCGGGAGAGTAGGACCGCGGCTGGCAGCGGGATCAACAGCGAGCCCAGGCTGCCGCCGATGGTATGGAAGCTGAGGGCGATGCCTCGGCGGTCGGGATAGGTCCGAGCCAGCACCGCCCCTCCGACCGGGTGCTGCTGGCTGGCCGCCAGCGAGGCCATCCCTTGGGCGCCCGCGAACAGCGGGTAGGTCGGCGCCAGCGATCCGAGAACGGCGCAGAGTCCGAGGATGAGATTCTGGGAGCCCAGAATCCAGCGGGCGGCGACGCGGCGACTCACATAGCCGGCGGTGATCTGGCTAAGGCCCCCGACGACGCTGGTGGCGGCGACGGCCAGGCCCAGCTCCGCGTAGTGGATGTGGAAGGTGATCAGAACGTAGGAGTAGGTCAGCGGCAGAAGCGCCGAGTACATGTGCTGGGTGGCGTGCGAGGCGGAAACCATGAAAAGCACGCGTTTGCCCGCCTTCTGGACGCCAGCGACCGGTCCCACATTGCTCCCCTCTGCGCCCATCAAGTCCAGCATAGGGAGGAGGCCCGCCACCTCCTGGACTGCTACCCGCCCACCGGCGACCTCCAAGACGCGGTCAGCGGGACTGCCAACTCCTCAGTCCCTGGGCACTCTGGCCGAGTTAGGTCCCGCGGAGCTAGTGGCTGACGGAGTCGCGGGTGGCCACCGACCCCGCTCGGAGCGCCCTGGCGGCGGGACTCCAGATGTCGGAGCAGGCGACACAGACCTCGGCAGGGATAACTCCCAGCCGCATGAGCACCGCGAATATCTGGCAGCCGAGACAGAGGGCGAACACCGACTCCAAGGTGGCGGCGAACGCCAGGGCAGCCAGCAGGAGATAGGTGACCGTGGTCAGGCCCAAAGCGAAATAGGTGATGGTGGCGGTGCCGGTCAGGACCGCTCCGATCGCTTGCGCAAAACGCTTGGGGGGCCCCGCCACCAGCTTGGGACGAGCTAGTCGGGGTGCGATTACCCGGGTGGCGAGCTGGCCCAGGGGGCTGAGGGTGGGCCCACTGGCAAGCCGGGCCAGAAAGCCGGCGGCGAGGATGGCGCTGAGCCAGGGCAGATGAGCGACGATGGCCACCAGCCCGATAACGGCCACGCCTCCGGCAACGGTCCGAGCGGCCACCTCGTTCACCGGGTTGGGGAAGCTGAAGACCTGATTGGCACGGTTCACGGTCCGCATATCATGCCAAATCCCACTCGATCTGTCGACTTTTAGGTCGGCCGGGCGCTCCTGCCTAGGCCGGAGAGCCAACAGCGGGTTTCACTGCAGCGCACCGCGAGACGGGGGTCGATGGCGGCGCCAAGCCAGGCGGCGGTGAGCTCGCGCTGGGGCCCTTGACCTCCGGGTGGCCCGGGCTCGCGCTCGGGCCTGCCGGAACAGGACGACGCCGGCTCGGACGAAGAAGACCAAGGCGATGAAGCAGCCCACTCCCAGAGCAACCAACGCGGACCGCTCGCTCTGGAGAATGATCCCCACCAGCACGGCGCCGGCAAAGAAGCCGGTCCCGAGCCAGATGTTGAGCAGTCCGCGCTCGAAGACCCCCGCCTCCGGCACCGGCCCCAATCCGACCGCGAGGGTGCGCCGCTCCTTTTCATCGCGGCCGCGGTGCCTCCAGGCCAGGAAACCGGTCGTCGGTAGATCGCCCGGGCGCTCCAGCTCCTGAGTGACCGCGGCCGATTCGGGCTGGCCGGCGGCTGGCGGCTCAGAAGTATCGAAAAGGGTGGGAGAAAGGGAGGTCTGGAGCTGGTCCAGCCACGAGCTCGCCCGGTGCCCGCGGTCGGTCAGGACCAGTCGGGAGGCAGCTCTGGCCCTCCCCGGAGGGGTACGAAGTACCAGCCTTCTCCGCAGCAGAATCCCCCTCATCCTTGCCGCCTCGGCCGCCGGCATGCCGAGGCGGTGCGCCAGCTGCGCCTCAGGTATGCCATCGGCGGGGAACTGGGCTAGGGCCATGGCCTGACCAAGCGGGAGATTGAAGGGCGCATGGGACCGGCCTCCGGAATCGCGGAGGACCGTGGCCACGACTCCCACGGGTCGCGCCACCGACCCATCAGTACGGCTGGTATGAGCGATCATCTGTGGTCAAAAGGAACAACGCCCCCTCACCAGAATGGCACAGAATCACAGCGAATGGTGCGCCCGGCTACGATTGTCCTGCGCCTCAGCCGGGCGATTGTCGGTTTTGCTCAGTAGCCCAGTGACCGCGGCCGGGACCGTCACCACCGGCTGAGGCCGCGTCGTCGCCACCAGCTGGACTCGGTATGCTGCTTGCTAGCAAGCAACTATCAGGGACCTGTGTGCGTACCCAGAGCGAACCGCCCCAACTCCAGTCGGCTGCCCGTCTGCGCGTTCTGATCGGGAGGCTCTCCCGGCGCCTGCGTCAGACCCAGGCCGGCGCGGCGCTCACCCCGACCGAGCTTTCGGTCCTGGCCACGGTGGTGCGCCGCGGCCCCGTTCGCCTCGCCCAGCTCGCGCAACTGGAGGAGGTTAACCCAACCATGCTGTCCCGGATCGTCGCCAAGCTGGGCCGGGACGGTCTGGTCACACGGCGGGCAGACCCGCTGGACGGCCGCGCCGCCCTGCTCTTGCCCACTGAACGAGGGCGTCGGCTGCGGCGGCGGATCCAGGCCGAGCGCAACGCCGTCTTAGGTCAACGGTTGCAGGCCCTGCCGCAGTCCCAGCGCCAGCTCTTGATGGATGTGATCCCCGCCTTGGAGGCCCTGGCCGAGTCCCTGCTACCTCCAGATCGGTGACCAAGTGAGCGCGCTCCTAAAGGCGACCCGGGTCACGTTCGCGGCCCTCTCCATCCCCAACTACCGGCGCTACGCCTCCGGGCAGTCGATCTCGATGGTCGGGACCTGGATGCAGTCCACCGCCCAGTCGTGGCTGGTGCTCACCCTCACCCACTCCGCTGTCGCCCTGGGACTGATAGTGGCGCTGCAGACCCTGCCGGTCCTGCTCCTCGGCGCCTACGGCGGGGTGATCGCCGACCGGGTAGAGAAGCGACGGCTGATGGTGGTGCTGCAGTCCCTGATGGGGGTCCAGGCGCTGACCCTCGGCATCCTCACCCTCACTCACGTGATCCAGATTTGGCAGATCGCGGTGTTAGCGGTGCTGCTGGGCCTCAACAACACCTTTGAAAATCCCTGTCGTCAGGCCTTCATGATGGAGATGGTCGGGGCCAAGGATCTTCGCAATGCGGTCAGCCTCAACGCGGTCCTCGTGAACGTCGCCCGGGCGGTGGGGCCGGCCGTCGCCGGGCTGCTGATCGCCTCAGTCGGACTCGGTATCTGCTTCATCATCAATGCCCTCAGCTTCGTGGCGGTGGTGACGTCCCTGGTGACCATGGACCTCTCCCGACTCTACCCCAGCCCGCCCACCGCCAGAGCCCGGGGACAGCTGCGGGAAGGCCTCCGTTACGTGGCGGGGATCCCCGACCTGGCGGTCCCGTTGGTGATGATGGCGGTGATCGGGACCTTGGCCTATGAGTTCCAGGTTGTCCTGCCAGTACTTGCCAGTCACACCTTCCAAGGCGGAGCCAAGGCCTTCGGCTTCATGACCGCCGCCATGGGGCTTGGCGCGATCGGGGGAGGGCTGGTCACCGCTGCCCGAGGCCGCACCGGGTTACGGCCCGTCTCGATTGCAGCCGGGGTCTTCGCCTTGGTGCTCCTGCTGGCCGCCGCTGCACCCACCTTGACGCTCGAGTACATCGCCCTCGCCATAGTCGGGTGGGCGAGCATCTCATTCATCGCGCGCGGCAACTCCACTCTCCAACTCGGCGCCGAGCCTCGGATGCGGGGACGGGTGATGGCGCTCTGGGCGATCGCGTTTCAGGGCACGACCCCGATTGGCGGCCCCTTGATCGGCTGGATCACTAGTACCGCCGGCCCTCGGGTCGGCCTGGCAACCGGTGGGGCCAGCTGCCTTCTGGCCGCAAGTCTGGGAATGCTGGTCCTGCGCCGCCGCCGGAGGCACTTCGGCAAGGCCCAGGTCGCGGAAGGTGCAGCCGTGGTCGAGGTCGTCGAACTGCCCGACGAGGCCTTGGGCTGAATTTGGGTGGCCGGCTCGCGCTCGCGCCGACTTCATTCCACCGTGGGCAGAAGGGCTGGGCCGGGCCTTCGACAGGAGCGGAGACTGATCGGGAATCACCGCCGGATGACAATTCTCAGGGCGGCCGCGTAAGGTGGGGACCATCATGCACTTGCTTCGTCACCCCCTCATGGCCGTCTTGGTGGTCCTGCTGGCCCTCTTCGTGGTCTTGTTCTTGTTGCCGCTGGTCGTCTCCGTGATCCTCCATCTGGTCGTGCTGGCCCTCCTCGTCTGGGTCGTGCTCTTTCTGTTCCGCTTCCACCGCGACCACCAGCACAAGACCTCGGGACGCTAGTCGGCCGGCTCCCGCGCTGTCCTGAGGCTTACTTTTCAGTAGTCGGTGCGGCCCCGTCCGGATAGGACTTCCCGGACCTCGCCGGCCAGGCCTAGGCCCCGTCCCCGCGACGAGCTCGGCTTAGCCCCACCCTTCGACCTCAGCGGCGGTCGGCTCAGGGGTTCTCAGCCAGATGGTGGGGTTCCTGCAGGTACCACCGCACCACCAGCAGCGCTGCCATCCCATCCCCGACCGCCGACCCCAGCTGCTTGGTGGAGCCCTCCCGCAGATCGCCGGCTGCGAACACCCCCCGGACCGAGGCCTGGAACATGCCGTCGGCGGTGATGAAGCCGATATCCTCTCGGGCCACGGTCTCCTGCGGGAACTGGGGGTTGGGATCAAGGCCGATGAAGACGAACGCCGCAGCCGGATTCCGTCGGAACTCCTTGCCACTCTCTACCTCGAGGGCCACCACGCCCTCCAGCCGGCGCTGCCCGGCAGCTCCAGCACCTCGGTGTTGTTGTGGATCGAGAACTGCGGATCGTCGAGGACTGACCAACGGGGTCCCTTCACCCCTGCTGAAGCCGCTCGACGAACTGGAGTCCCTGCTGGTCCTGATCGATGTCGACCCAGTTGAAGGTGACCCGATGCTGGGCCAGGAATTGCTTGCTGCGCTTACAGTCCGGGCACCACGGCCGCCCCGTAGACCGTGATCTTGAGCATGAACCCTCTCCCAACTTCTCCCGCTGCGCCCGCTAAGAGACTTGACGCCGATCAAGCTAATGGGGCAGAGGGAAGTGCCACCCGGCGGGATTCACAATTCTCGCCGTCTTCTCAGGTTTCTCTCACACTAATCCAAGCGGGGCAGCGCACAGTCAGGGTCTGAGCGCAGAGCAACCGAGCGACGTCCCCACCCAAGACCAAAGGCGGGACGCGCGCAACATAGGTGCCAGAGCAGTGGACAGCAACCCCGACCCCCAGATCGAGAGCCCGGACCCCGAGCCGCCGTCGGCCGCTCCCGGCTCGTCTCAATCAAGTCCTCCTCCAGAGCCAACGGCCACGGACCCGATGGCCGGTGAGGTGCCCGCCCCCGAGCTGGCCGGACCCTACTTGCCGCCCCCGGGCGGCTCAGAACCGACCCAGGTGATGGGCGACTTCAGGGCCCCCCGTCAGGGCGGCCCCGGGTGGGGCAAGCGCCTCGCTGCTGCCGGAGCCGCCCTGGCGGTCCTGGTCGCGGTTGGCCTCGCCGGTCACCAGATCGGGAACTCGTCCGGAAGCCAGCAAGCCGCCCAGCCTATCCCCAAGCCGGTGGCGTCCTCGGGCGTGACAGCCAAGTCGGGAACTCTGAACGTGGCGGCCGTGACCGCTAAGGTCGAGCCGGGGGTGGTCGACATCACCGCGGTCGATGGCTATCAGAACGCAACCGCTGCGGGCACCGGCATCGTCGTCTCCTCGAACGGTGAGGTGCTGACCAACAACCACGTGATCGACGGAGCCACCAGCCTCACGGCGCAAGTGGACGGGGCGGGCACCAAATACACCGCCAAGGTGGTCGGCTATGACCCCAGCTCGGACGTCGCGCTGCTCCAGCTCGAGGACGCCTCGGGGCTGCAGACAGTCACGGTCGGCAACTCGTCCAACATCTCGGTGGGCCTGCCCGTCGTCGCCATCGGCAATGCTCTGGACCTGCCCGGCAAGCCGACCGTCACCAGCGGGACCATCACCGCCCTCAACCGCTCGATCACGGCCAGTGACCAAGGCGGAGGTGGCAGCGAGAACCTGACCGGTCTGCTGCAGACCGACGCGCCTCTCAGTCCCGGCAACTCTGGCGGCCCGCTGGCCAACTCCGCCGGCGAGGTGATCGGTATGAACACCGCGGCCGCCTCCTCCAACACGGGCCAGACGCCCTCCACGGTTGGGTTCGCGATTCCCATCGACACGGCTCTGTCGATCGCCACCGAGATCCAGCAGGGGCAGGGCAGTGCCACCGTCCACATCGGTCTCCCCGCCTTCCTCGGAGTTGACGTCCGGGACGCCAGCAACGCTGGCGGCGGCGGCTTTGGCGGGTTCAACCAGTCCACCCCACCCGTCAGCTCAGGAGCGCTGATCATCAACGTCGTCCCCCACACCGCGGCACAGTCCGCCGGACTCGTGGCGGGTGATGTCATCACGAGTGCCAACGGCGCGACCATCAGCTCGCCGGCCACCCTCGAGTCAGCGCTGGCCGGCGCCCACCCCGGCCAGAGCATCTCCTTGACCTGGGTTGACTCCTCCGGCAACAGCCACACCGGCAACGTGACCCTGAGCACTGGCCCGGCCGGCTGATCGCCGACTCCCCGTTATGCTGACGCTTCCCAGCCGCCCCCCGGTCAGAGGACCGGGGGGCGGCTCGCATATAGCGGCCGGAGAGATACGGCCCGGAAGGCCGGCTTCGTGCCCGACCTGCTGGCTGAGTGGCCAGGGATTACCTTCAATTCAAGCGCTGCTCACGTAATCTCGAGGAGATGACGAGGATGGGCCGCAAGCAGGCCACGGCCGGCACCGCCACCGAGGCGGTACCGACGACGCCCACCCGGGCCCGGGTAGTGGTCGTCGGGGCTGGGTTCGCCGGCCTGACCTTGGCCCGAACCCTGAAGCGGACAGCAGTAGACGTGATCTTGGTAGATCAGCGCAACTACCACCTCTGCACTCCCCTCCTTTACCAAGTGGCGTCGTCGCTGCTGAACCCCTCCGAGATCGCGCAACCGGTGCGCAAGTTGGTTCGTCGAATCCACAACTGTGTTTTCAGGCTGGCCGAGGTGGTCGACGTCGACCTGGAGCACAGGTTCATCGAGACCGATGAGGGCCAGATCTCCTACGACTACCTGGTCGTCGCCGCCGGCAGCGTGAGCAACCACTTTGGCAACGAGACACTGAGACGGCACTCCCTGGCACTGAAGAACCTCCCCGATGCCTTGGCCCTACGCAACTGGGTCCTCCAGCGTTTCGAGATGGCCAGTTGGGAGCCTGACCCCGAGCGCCGAGCCCAGCTGATCACCTTCGCCGTGGTGGGCGGCGGCCCGACGGGAGTCGAGTTCGCCGGAGCGCTTCTGGAGCTGATTCACCTGGTTCTGAGCAAAGACTTTCGGGGCGTCGACATCTCGGCCGCCCAGGTGCTGCTGATGGAGGCCGCCGACGAGCTCCTCGGCAGCTTCAAGCCGCGCCTGCGTCAGGCCGCGACCAGCTCCCTAGGGCGCCGTGGCGTCACGGTGTTGCTCAACAGCGCGGTCCAGGGCATCGAGAGCGATCGGTTGATCCTGGCGGATGGCCGCGTTCTGTCCACCTCCTCAGTGGTGTGGACCGCCGGGGTTCGGGGCGCTCCGTTAGGGACCAAGCTTGCGGTCAACCCAGACCGGAGCGGGCGGGTTCCCGTCAGCCGGTCGCTGCAGCTGGCCGGAGATCCTGAGGTGATGGTGGTCGGCGACCTCGCCGGCCTGGACAATCTGCCGATGCTGGCCCAGGTGGCCATCCAAGAGGCACGCCTGGTGGGGGGCAACATCCTCGCCATGACCGAGGGCCGGGATGTGGCCGAGTTCCAGTATCACGATCGGGGAATCATGGCCACCGTTGGACGCAACTCTGGGATCGCGCAGATTGGACCATTCCAGTTCAGCGGCTTCATCGGATGGGTGATCTGGCTGGTGGTGCACCTGGTCAACATCCTCACCTTCAGGGCACGGCTCCTCACCCTGCTGAACTGGGCCTGGGACTACCTCGCGGTGGATCGCCCGATCAGGTTGCTGGTTGGAGCCCGGCCCACCCGTGGCTTGCCCGACCCCCCCCGATGCGGAGGAGTAACGATACGGGTAGGTCGCGCTAGCTCTGGGTCCGCGACCTGGTCTGGGACACTGCCCCAGGCGGCTGAACAGAGCGGACTCGTCACTCTGGCGGCCGTCAGCCGACGATGCCGTTGACCCGGGGGACCGGCCCATTGAATATCGCCATCTTGGCCGTCTTCCAATGTATCCCGGCATCTGCGGAGCTCCAGAGATCCTTCTCCCGTCCGGCCTGGGCCAGGGCCACGACGCTCTCCGGGGAGATCAGGTCAAGTCCCGTGACCTCCCCCGCCCCAATCGGGGTGGTGCGCAAGGACCAATTGATGCCCCCATTCGAGGTGTAGTAGGCGAGGGCCAAGGCCCCCTTGGCGCGCGGTGCATCGAGCACCCATCCGTGGGAGGGGTCTTCGAACGACACCAACACACGTCCGGCGGGCAGCGCCACCGCTGGGGGGGAGACCCAACTGCCGGACGAGTTATCAAAGACCCGCAGCGACGCAGTGCCGTGCCCAGAGGTCGCCGCGGTGGTGAGAGCGCCCCCCGACGCGGTGGCCTGAGGCGGCGCCACTGAAACCTTGGCGGAACTGGCATAACTGCCCGGTAGCACGACCGCTTGCCAGGAGCTGCCGGCATCGGCGCTGTGCCACAACGCGGCCACTCCCTCGCACTTACCGGTCACCCAGCCGCTGCTGGGTGAGGTGAACCAGACCGAGGTGGGTGAACAGCTGCCAGATGTCATCGTCGGCAGGGCCACGGGGGCCCAGCGTTGGCCGCCGTTGGAGCTGGCGATGACGGTGCCGTTACCGAGGACGGCCCAGACGTGCCTGGAATTGAGCGCGAAGATCGGATCCGGCCCAGCGGAGACAGCATTGGGCAGGACCCCGGCGGTCCAATCGGCCCCCCCGTCACTGGTGATGGCGAAGGTGGAGTTCCGAATGTATTGGAAAGCGAGGAAGACGACCGCCGCCGTCGATGAGCCCATCACCGTCACCGCGATCCCGCCGTTGCTCGCACTCCCGGGGGGAGTCACGTCCAGCCATCGGCGTCCGCCGTCGATGGTGTGCACCAACCGCCAGTACGGACGGAAGGGAACCACCGCCCAGCCCACCTGACTCGTGGGGTAGTTGACCATTTCGATCTGCCGCACCAGCCGTCCCGCCGTGGTGTCAGGGATGGGTGAACTGGTGGGCGCGACCGGGGCTAACGGAAGTTCGGTGATGCCAAAAGCCACCGCAAAGAGAGCAATCGCGGCGAGAGCGAGCAGCGGTCCCCACGTCCGCCAACGCGGGCTGGCTCCGCGCGCAGTCACTGAGAAATGATGGTCCGAAGCTGCTCGTCGATCAGCGACACGTAGGAGGTGATGACGCTGGCGTCGCTGAGCGCTGAGTCCTGCGCCAGGCTGACCTCCTGTCCGCCTGGCTTGACGAAGTAGAGCACTGTGGGATGGTCAATCATCTGCAACCGCGGCACCTCGATTGGTACCGAGAAATCACCCCAGACTCGCTCCAATTGAGGCAGTGAGCCGGTCAGGTACTGCCAGTTGGGCAGGCGGTTCAAGAGCAGGTCGGCGTCGAAGGCCCGCACCGCGGAGACACTGCGGTAGATCGGGTTGGCCACGATGGCGACGAACTCCACGTTCTTGGCCAGCGGGCCGAGTTGCCGATCGGCCGCCGCCAGTTGCTCGGCCATGATCGGGCACTCATCGAAGCACACGGGGTCCAGGAAGGTGATCACCAGCGCCTTGCTGGACCACTGGCGGAGGTCGACCGTCCGACCGTCCTGGTTGATCAGGGTCAGGTCGGGCACGCTCTGGTTAATCATGGGGGAGAGCCCGCCGGTATTCAGGGCTTCGATGGTAGCCGACTGCCGCGCCGCCACAGGAAGCCCGAGCATGACCGGCACCATCACCACGCCGATGGCGAGCAGCCCGCCCAGCGCCAGCGTTCGCCGGAGGGCACCCACCGGGGCAGGGAACTTCTCCCCCCGAGCGGGCACAGGCTCGCGCGGGGTCCCGATCCAGGCACAGAGGAGCATCACCCCCAGTAGGGGCGAGAGGTTGGGATCGGTGGCCGTCCGGCTGCCCACGGCTCCGAAGTCCTGCCCGATCCACCAGCTGATCACCAGCCAGGCCAGCGCCGCTACGGTCCACCGCCTGGGAGCCCGGCCTGAGACCAGACCCGCCCCGATCAGTGCCATGACCGCGATGAACAGCGAGTTCAAGAGGACCGGTTGGGATTGGGCCAAGTGAGCGGCTGCGAACACCGGGGCCGAGAGGAATCCCGGCTGGGGCACCCGCGCCATGGCAAAGAACATCGCGCTGAGGCCGCTCCCGGTCCAGAAGCCCTCCGCGGGGATGGCCTGCAGGACCGCCCCGAACAGGAGGACCGCGCCCACCCCAACGCGGATGCCGCGGTAAACGCGGCCCCTCTCCCAAATTCGGACCGGGGCAAGCAGCAGGCCAGCGGCGGCGACGTAGACCAGCACCGCCCCAGGGGAACCCATCAGCTCGGTGGTGCCCATGATCAGAATGCCTCCCAGCCCCTCCCCTCCCACCCAGACGAAGAGCCCCCACGCGATCGAGGCCCACAGGCCAGCCTTACCGAGCGGCGAATCCCCGCCAGCCAGGATGGCCACTCCAAGACCGACTTGGATGAACACGGTCGCCACCGCCAGGTCCAGCGGGTGAGCCTGCCAGAAATAGACCTCCCAGTTCAGCAGGTTGGCCAGCCAGTGCGGCTGACCAGCTGCCAGGGGCGCCACGATGGTCCTGGCGAAGCCCCCGGGCATGGCAGGCTGGGCCTGGAGGAGCCCGTCAGCGATCCAGATGACCCCAATTGCCCGACGCAGGAAGAGCCTCGCCGGGATGACGGGGGGAAGAACGGCCAGGCCTGCCCCCGCCACCCGTCTGACGATCCCCTCACGCTCATCCAGGAAGCGAAAACCGACCTGCGCCCCAAAGCAGACCCAGGCCAGCGCCACGATGATTAGTAGATCGATAAAGAGGTACGGGTAAAAGCCCCCGATGGTCTCTGTCCCGTAGCTCCCCATCCCAGGCATTTCGGTCCCCGGTCCCCAGACTGTCCCCCCGCTGACAGCCGCCATACTACTACGGGCCCCAATTCGCAGAGCCGAGGCGAAAGGCTAGCGTCTGGCGCCTATCATTCCACCGCCGAGTCGGGTAGAGGCGGCGTTGCGATGCTCTACCACGATGGTCACATCGAAGTGCTGACGTCGAGGGAGCTTGCACCGATTCTGGAGAGGTGATCGATGAAGGCCGGGTGCATGCCCGGCATGGTTATGCCGGGATGTGCAAGTTCGGTCCCATCTTCGCGCGCACAGATCGGACCTCCGGTCATCGAGCTGGCGCTGATCCTGGTGATCATTCTCTCCGCGTACGTGCTGTTCATCTTCACGTGGCGGTACATCCAGCGCGGACACATCGCCAGCTACCATGCACTGCCCGATTTGTTAGGGCACACAGTCCACGCCCTGGGCATGATCGGCATGGCCTTGTTGATGATTGGCACCCTCACATCCATCGGTCCTTTGGTGGTGTACATCATCGCCTTCAGCTTGTTTGCTGTGATTTTCCTGGTTCGTATCATCGTCAGGTGGAGTTCCTGCGACCGCCGGAGTGAGCTCTGGCATCTCTTCATCAACGCTTCCATGGCTTACATGTTTTCAGCCACCAACGTCGCGGCAATCACCATCAGCTGTCTGGTCCTCTATATCGCCTTCATAGCGGGCACCCTGCGCCAGTCGCGCCGCACCTCCCAGAACGGCGTCAGCAGCCGGGACGACCGCCCGTCACTGCGGGTGCTAGGCACCAACGGCGACTTGACCATTGCGTTTTCGATGATGCTCATGCTCACGCTCACCCAGTGGCCCCAGTTGTTCGGTTGAAGCTCTCCGCCCCGAGCTGAGGGCCTAGGGTCGGGCTGGCCGCGGGGGGCCACAGCATCAGGGACCAGGGGCGATGGCCGGCACTGCTGCCGGGAACTCGGCTCCCCCTCCACCGCCCAAGTCGCCCCTCGTTAGAGTAGATCTCCTCGTGATCGGTAAAGCCGGTGACCACTCCGTTCGTCACGGGGCCGAGTCCGCGATCCGGACCGCGGTCGAGATCCGCTGCCCCAAGGCGTTGCCCGAGCCCTCCCCCTGGAAGGTGAACGCTCGGGAAAGACCTTCATGAAGGGTCGCGCAGGGAGCAGCGGAGGTCGGCCTGCGACCGCTCTCGCAAAGGAGCCATCCCCAGCGGGGGCCGACCGGCAGCCCAGGGATGCGCCCGGGATGAGCCCCGCGGCGCCGGGGTCGACGGTTGAGGAAGCGGCGCCGCAGTTCCAGCAGGTCCAGCTGTCGATCCGGGGAATGAGCTGTGGTGCCTGCGCCGCCAAGATCGAGAGGAGCCTCAACCAGCTTGATCACGTGAGCGCCCAGGTGAATTACGCCTCGGAGCGGGCGACTATTTCGCTGTTCTCTGAGGTCCCAGTCCAGCTGCTGATAAAGCGGGTGGAGGCGGTGGGATATGGGGCGGAGCTGACCGGAACCAGCCATAGCGCCGCCGATGACGCCGCCGAAGACGACCAGCGGGTGCGCTATCTAGGCCGGCGGCTGCTGGTCGCCGCGCTGCTCTTCATGCCCCTCGGCGAGTGGTCCACGGCCTTCTCGCTGCTGCCCTGGCTCCGGTTTCCCGGCTGGCAGTGGCTGTTCATCGCCATGGGCGCCCCGGTCGTGGTCTGGGCCGCTTGGCCGTTCCACCGGGCCGCCGTCCGAGCTGCGAGGCACGGCTCCTCCACGATGGACACCCTGGTCTCGATGGGGATCATCGCCGCCACCAGCTGGTCGCTCTATGCGATGTTCTTCAGGGACTTCAGCGAGCCGGGTCGGTCCGGGCTCTACGTCCTGCTGCATCAGGGCGGCGGAGCCCTCTATCTCGATGTTGCCGCCGGGGTGACCACCTTCCTGCTTGCTGGCCGCTTCTTTGAGGCGCTGGCGCGTCGGCGGGCGGGCAACGCGCTCCGGGCGCTGGCGGCCGTGGGCGCAAAGGACGTGGCGATCCTCCAAGACGACGATTCCGAGCGGCGCCTGCCGATCGGCCAGCTACGGATCGGCGACCGGTTCATCGTCCGGCCGGGCGAGACGATCGCCACCGACGGGCAGGTGGTCCTGGGCCGGTCGGCCGTCGATTGCAGCTCGATGACCGGAGAGTCGGTACCGATCGACGTCGGCGACGGCCACCAGGTCCTGGGTGGGACCGTGGTCGTGACCGGCCGGCTGATCGTCCGGGCCACCAAGGTCGGTGGCGACACCCAACTGGCCCACATGATGGAACTGGTCGAGCAAGCGCAGGTCCAGAAGGCTTCGGTGCAGCGCTTGGCTGACCGGATCTCCGGGGTTTTCGTCCCGACGGTGATCGCCGGCTCCATCCTTACCTTCATCGCTTGGATGGTGCTGGCGGGATCGGTCGAGTCCGCTTTCAGCGCCGCCCTGGCGGTGCTGATCATTGCTTGCCCCTGCGCCCTCGGGCTCGCCACTCCGGCGGCTCTGCGAGTTGCCTCGGGGCGGGGGGCCCAGCTGGGGATCTTCTTCAAGGGCCACCAGGGTTTGGAGACGTCGAGAACGGTAGACACGGTGGTTCTGGACAAGACCGGGACGGTCACCCAGGGCAAGATGGAATTGGCCGGCCTGGAGATGGTCCCCGGGGTGGAGCGCTCCAGCCTGCTGCACGATGTCGGAGCACTGGAGCAGGCCAGCGAGCACGCGGTCGCTTCAGCGCTCGCGGCCGCCGCCCACCGCGAGTTCCCGGAGCTGCCTCAACCGACTGAATTCCTCAGCCTTCCGGGGCTCGGCGCCAGTGGGGTCGTCGACGGTCACCAGATCCTGGTGGGCAGACCCCAACTCCTCGCCGAGCGCGGGGTGAGCGTTCCGAAGGAGGTTGCCGCCCGCTGTCGGGCCTGGGAAGTGATGAGCCACACTGCGGTGCTGGTGGCGCGGGACGGCCAGACCATCGGGGCAGCGGCGGTCGCCGATGTCCTAAAGCCATCGGCCGCACCAGCGGTCCAGGAGCTGCAGCGGCTCGGCCTCCGTTGCATCCTGGTGACGGGGGACAATGAGGCGACCGCCCGGGCAGTCGCGGCTGAGGTCGGGATCCGTGACGTGGTCGCCGGCGCCCTCCCGTCTGAGAAGGTCCGGATCATCCGGGAACTGCAGGCGCAGGGACACTCCGTGGCCATGGTTGGTGACGGGGTCAATGATGGTCCGGCCCTCGTGAGGGCCGATCTAGGCCTGGCGATAGGATCCGGTACCGACGTTGCCATCAACGCGGCCGACCTGATCTTGGTTCGAGATGACCTCAGCGTGGTGCCCGATGCTCTCCGGCTGGCGCGAAGAACCATCCGAACCATTCGCGGCAACCTGGTCTGGGCCTTCGGCTACAACGTGGTGGCCATCCCGCTGGCCGCCTTGGGCCGACTCGATCCGCTGATCGCAGGTGGTGCGATGGCCCTGTCGTCGGCGTTCGTGGTGTGGAATAGTTCACGGCTGCGACGCTTCGAAGGTTCGCAAGCTCCCCCGGCATCGCTCCGCCCCGCCGTGGCATCGGCGGCGCGCGCTCGGGCACTTCCCGACTTCGCGGAGTAGCTCCAGGAAACGAGCTGGCATGTGCCAAGACGGTCGGAGGGCAGCCACCGCCCGGGGCGCGGTCCCAGTCGGACCCGACCGCTCATTCACCGGGAGTGTGCCGTGAGCTCAGAGCCGATGCGGTCGCCTGCTTCCCAGGGGCCCGGTTCGAGTCCCGGGAGGACCGGCAGACCCCGGGTCCGGTACCCGTTGGTGGCAGCGGCGGTGATCTTGGTCGCGCTGGGGACCGTGACTGCCGTCGCCGTCTTCAGCAGCCGCCCAACCGCCATCCAGAAACGGACTGATTTCACGACGATGGTGCGGACTCTCCGCTCGGACTTGGCGGGGTGCAATAGCAGGGCATCGGCCGCCATCTCAGCCTGGCAGGGAGTGGGGCGCGGCTCCGAGTCGACGGCCCGGGCCGAGAAAGCAGCCCAAACTGCCGCCCGTGCCTGCACTCCGGATACGGACAGTGCGGTCTGGGAGCTCACCTTGTACTCGGTCCCCAGTTCTCTTCGGAGCCTCCACCTGAACTACGCGGTCAGTTGCCTCGGGGTGTGGGCCCAGGAGGATGTCCAGCCGGCAATGGCGGTCGAAGAGGATCTACTGCACCACCCAGGAGATCAGAGTCGCATCACCACGTTCCAGCGACTAGCGGGATGGGCCGCCGGCAATCGTGCGAGCGCCAATTCGACTCTCCGGCGGGCTGCCCGAAAGCTGGGAATCGCCAGCTTCATCCCCATTTCCTTGACCTCGCTGGCTGGAGCTGGGCTGCCGCTGTCACCGCGCTGACGACACTGGACGAGTGCGCTTCTCGCGGGTTTCCTTAGACAGTCACCCCCGCCGACCGTCAGCCAGCGCCGAGTTCTGAGGCGCCCTCGCAGCTTCGGCGCGCCAACCGGCAGGGCCCTCAAGCCCGGCATCCTGAGCCGCCACGCGGCGCCGCGCTTGCCACGTCACCGCGGCGGGAATAGCCAACAGAACCAGCAGTGGAGGGGTGCTGGGGTCGGTTCCCATGCCCGAGAAGATTCCACCGAACGCTTGGCCCCAGTACCACATGAACAAGAGGGAAATGCCCAGGAGTACGAAGCCGAAGGTCTTGGGGGCTCGCCCGAAGAGCAGGCCTCCAACCGCCAGCAGCGCCGCCGCCAGGACGGCGTTCGAGAGGGCGGGGTGGGCGTGCGTGAAGGTCACGAGCGGAGTCATCGAAGAGACCATCCAAGAGGGCGCCATGCTCGCCTGCCCCTCGATCAGCACGGCAATGCCTCGGGAACCCCAGAACCCGGGGGTCGCGATCTGGGCCACCGCACCGTACAAAAACACCAGCGCGAGCAGGTCCCGGGGCAGACAGAATCTCGCCGAGAGCTGCCACCAGCGGTCCGGCAGGAAATAGAACGCCGCGATCACCACATAGAGCAGGACAGCTCCGGGGGCTCCAGTGAAGAGCGTCCCGTTGCCGGTGAAAACCCCGCTCGTTCCTTCACCGAACACCCACACCGAAAGACCCCAGATGATCGAGAGCAATAGGCCAGCTCTGATCAACCGCGGATGGTGCCGGAGCAAGCCCACGATCAGAGACACGGCGATGGCCAACTGAGTAAGCGCGAACAGCCAGTTCCACAGAGCAATGTGGGCGCTCACCATCTGTAGCGTCCAGGTCGAGAGGGCGCTCAGGAACGAAGGGGAAATGGCGATCGACGGCTTCATGATGTTGCTGACAAAATCCAGCGTGAACATCCGCGGCTGGGCCTGAAGCGCCGCATCAAGGAGCCACAGCAGCGCGACGCCCCAGAGCATCGTCAGCTTGACCCGGCGGATCACCTTCGGCGACGTCACCGGTGCCATCATGGCGCTGCACCCTCTTGCCGGCCGACCCCCTGCCGAAGTCGGCAGGTTCTCAGGATATCCGATTCCGCGCAAGGCATCAGGAGATCCATCGAGGCAGCGCGGGGCTGGACCACCGCGGAGTTTCGGCCCCATGGTCGGCCACCTGAGAGGCCAGGGCCTGGGTCTCCCCGCCAAGGGCCAGCGAGCTGATGCGGCGTCGCTGCGAGGACCACTTCGCCGCTCCTACACTGCCCCCGTGCGCAGCGGTGATGGGTGGCGTGGGAGGCGGGGACGGCTCCTGGCGGCGATTGGCTGCCTGGGAATGGGCGGGCTGATCCACACCGTTCCAACCGCCGCGGCGCCCACCAAGGCCTAGGTTGGTCCCTCAGTCTGCTTCGGCAAAGGCGGCCATCACGCGCTGCCGCGAACCTCGCCCACCAGCGTCGTCTCCACCATCCGGGTGGGTGGTGGCTTTGTTGGCGGGTCGATGAACAGAGTCACCTGGTCGCCTGAGGGCCGAGAGCTCGCCACCGGCGGGGAACCGACCCGGTTAGCCCCGCCATCGGCTCCGGTTTTGTCAGCAACCTACGCGGTCGATCTGTGGCATCCCACTACCGGCCAGGCGCAGGGCCCGCTCACCGGGCCCACCAACTCAGTGTGGTCGAGCTCGGGAAACCGTTCCTCAACAACGGACCCAGCGGATAAGGAGCCGTGCCGAAGTTGAGCCCACCGCTCGGGTCGGTGGGCTCCGGAGCGATCCCGGTTCCTGCTTCAGCGGAGCTGGCCACCGAAGCGGTCTTACCGCTCCTAATGGCGTTTCCCGTCTCCCGCGCACTGAAGGCGACGCGCCCGGTATTGAGTTGTGTTCAGGGTTGCCCGGGATTGGGTATCACTCTGGCGAACGCCTGTTCGTCGACGCTACCACCGCAAGCTACCCAGTGGCAACCGCCTGTCTCATGGCCATGAACAGCTCCGCTACCCTGATGGACGATTCATCGCAGCCGGGAGCCAGGACGGTGCCGCATACATCTGGCACGGCGTAGGCGAACAGATCAGCCCCAGAGGGCGTGCCAGATACCCGCCCGGGCCAAGGCCCGCCCGACGATCTTGTTCCGGGCACGTCGGGCGATCCGGTTGGGATTCCCTGATGCCAGCGTGCTGACATCGTTGGCGAGCCGAGCTGCCAGGTACATCTGGGAGACGAGGCTGCGGCTCCTCATCCCAGGGCCCCTGCACAGAAGGCCGCGGCATCCCCAGCGAGTTCACTCTGGCCAGTCGCCTCTGCCTCGATAAGGTCCAGCAAACGCAAAGCCTCATCTGGCCTCTGGACTCCGATCGCGAGCCCTAAGGAGAGCCAGTAGTCAGCGGTCTCCAGTAAGAGGGCATGGGACTCCTCCGGGACCTCAGCCGTGACCTCCACCATCGCTTGAATCACTGCCCGTCCGTACCGCTTCCAAGCGAGATTTTCCGTCCCGCCGTCCTCAATGGCCACAGTGTTCTCACCTCCCAGCGCGGTCCCCCTGACTCCGACACCGGATTCTAGCTACGGCAGGTCCGTCCTGCGTGGGTCCATCCCTCCAGTTTCAGTTTGTGGCTGGAGCGACTTGCATGATCACTTGGACTCCACACGATGGCCGATGTGCATGGGGATCGAGACCAGCCTTACTGGGGGGAGGGAGTCAGCTCTTGCGGATCTCAGTACAGCAAGAGACGGGGGTCGAACCCGCGACCTTCTCCTTGGCAAGTATTCGAGTTCGAGCGCTTTGCGGATGAGTTCACGGGTACGAGCATAGGTTGTCCAGTTATCTCCACTGAGAGCAGGCCATCGGCCGGGGGCTCGAGGACTGGGACGCAGGCCGGCCCAAGATGCAGAGTGCAGTGATTCCGCTCGGGAGGCTCGTCTGCGGCCATGGCGGCCAAGTCCAGGCATCGCCGGTGTCCGATCGGGCACCGGCGATGGCGGAGGTGGTCAGAGCACGATTTCGGCCCCGCTATTGACACCACGCTGGAGGGCGTGAACGAGGCCACCCCGCGCGTACGCGCGGCAGGTCGAAGAGATGATCAAGAGCTATCAGGAAGAGACGGCGGTCACCACCCGCGCGATTTCACGGTGCCCCCACGTCGGCGCGGCTCCTACACTTAACTTCAGCGATCTCTACCCGGGTGGCAGCGTCAGCCAGGAGGAACGGCAGTGAGCTCGAGCCAGACGGCACCGAGGGTCCGGGCGATGATGAGCCGCGACGTCGTCACTATCCACCCCACTGCCCGCGCTGCTACGGCCGCCGGTGAGCTGCGGCGGCGCCACCTCGCCGGCCTTCCGGTGGTTAACGACCACATGCAGGTGGTGGGCACAGTGGGTGCAGCCGACCTGAGCGGCCGGGGTAGCCGCACCGTCGCCGAGGTCATGACCCGCCCGGCGCGGACGATCGACGAGGAGAGCACCGTGGCGGAGGCGGCGGAGCTGCTGCTGCACCAGCGGCTCCTGTCGCTGCCCGTCGTCTGCAACGGCAAGCTGGCGGGGCGCCTCTCCCGCGCTGGCCTTGTCACGTACCTCTGCCGCCACCAATGGGTGTGCGGCCGCTGCGGCACCGCCGAGCGCGGCACCGGGCCGCCCGCGATCTGCCCCGGGTGCGATGGTCCGGGCAGGGGCTTCCAGCTCGAGGAGGCCGTCCCGGGCCTGTGAGCGGCGCATCCCCCGCCGCCGGGTCCGGACGCAAGGCGCTCTCCCCGGACCGATGAGAGCGTCCGGTTGGGCAAGGACCGGGCCCGGCTCGGGGCTCGCCGTTGTTCAGTTACCTTCTCGACTGGGAGATCAACGGAGCGGGAGACGGGTCTCGCACCCGCGACCTTCTGCTTGGGACGTATCCAAGGGTGGACGGTTTGCGGCTGGGTTTCGGGGTGCGAGCATCCGCTATCCACTTATTTGCTCCCGGAGGAGTCTAGGACGAGCCGCGGGCCATCATCGGCGCGGGCCGACTACGCCACTCCTCGGGCCGCCCCGGGCCATCGTCCAGGACGCTCTCCCTGTCGGAGCGAAGCGGCCGCACCAACAGATCGTCTAGGGCAGACACCTGCCGGGTGCCAGGCACTGAGATCACCATTGAGAAGCTCTCTCAACCCACCCCCACCCAGCACCGGGCCTTCGAGTTGCTCCAGCTCCCGATCCTCCTGAGCATCCTCTCGTCACGAGAGACTCTGGCCTGAGCTCGATTTCCCCGTTCCAGAGGGCCGTGATCCCCTGGGCAAGCCCTCGTAACTTCCGACTAAACTGAATTGGCGGCAGAGGCCGCGTCCTGAGGAGGTCGCGCGTGAAGGTCCTCAGGAGTTCGCGCGTGAAGGTCCTCGCGCACCACGACCCAGGCTCGAAATTGGGAGAGAAGGTGCCCGACCCCTCGATCAAGAAGGACTGCGACGCCGTCGCACGAGTCGGCGCCACGACGCTTTGCGCTGGTGTGATCCCGCGAGTGAGGACATGATCCCGCGAGACATCACGCCGGCGCCGGACCTGTCGCACGGGCGCTCCCTGGCCGGGCCCGTCCGAAGTCGCCGTCCCGTCTATGTCGACCTGCTGCCTCCCTGCAATGTCGCCTGCCCGGCCGGTGAGAACATCCAGGCTTGGCTTGCACACGTCGAGGCCGGCCACCATGAGCAGGCTTGGCATGCGCTTGTCGCGGACAATCCGCTGCCAGCGATCCTCGGGCGAATCTGTTATCACCCTTGTGAGAGCGGATGCAATCGCGCCGAGCTCGACAGCACGGTCTCGATCCGGGCGGTCGAGCGCTTCCTCGGTGATCTCGCCTTGGAGCGGGGGTGGGAGTTTGCCTCGCCGCCGGCACGTAGCGGCAAGCGGGTGCTGGTCGTCGGCTCCGGCCCGAGTGGGCTGTCGGCCGCTTACCACCTGGCCCGGCGCGGCCACGATGTCGAGATCCGCGACGCCGGGGACGAGCCTGGCGGGATGATGCGCTACGGCATCCCAGCCTACCGGCTGCCCCGAGAGGTGCTCGACGCGGAGCTGCAGCGGATCGAGGCGCTCGGTGTGCGGATCGTCGGCGGCCATCGGGTCGAGGACCTCGCAGCTGAGCGGCACGAGGGCGGCTTTGACGCCGTCTTCGCGGCGGTCGGGGCGCATCTGTCCAAGCGTGTCGACATCCCAGCTCGCGATGCCGGGCGGATCGTCGACGCGCTGTCGTTCCTGCGCAGCGTCGCCTCCGGCGAGCGGCCGGCGATCGGTCGGCGCGTCGCGGTCTACGGCGGAGGCAACACGGCGATGGACGCAGCGCGCACTGCCCGGCGACTGGGCGCGGACGACGCGCTCATCGTCTACCGCCGCACCCGCGCCCAGATGCCGGCCCACGAGCAGGAGGCCGAGGATGCCGAGCGCGAGGGGGTGCGCATCAACTGGCTCCGGACGATCACCGCCTTCGACGGCCCGAACCTGACGGTCGAGGCGATGGAGCTCGACGAGAACGGCTTTCCCCGGCCGACCGGGCGCTACGAGGACCTTGCCGCCGACACTGTCATCCTCGCTCTCGGTCAGGACACCGACACCGCGTTCCTGAGAGCCGTACCAGGGGTGGAGTTTGCTGACGATGGCACCATCCTCGTGTCGAGCTCGATGATGACCGGCTGCCCCGGCGTGTTCGCTGGCGGGGACATGGTGCCGACTGAGCGCACGGTCACCGTCGGGGTGGGGCACGGCAAGAAGGCCGCCCTTCATATCGACGCCTGGCTACGCGGCGCCACGGTGCAAGAGGCGTCGAAGCACGAGGCGGCGGCGTTCGACGGACTCCACCTCTGGTACTTCGGCGACGCGTCGCAGCGTCGGCAGCCCGAGCTCCCGCCCGACGAGCGGATCACCAACTTTGCCGAGGTGCTCGGTGGCTTGTCGGTCGAGGAGGCCGCCTACGAGGCGCAGCGCTGCCTGTCGTGCGGGAACTGCTTCGAGTGCGACGGCTGCCTCGGCGCGTGCCCAGAGGACGCGGTGATCAAGCTCGGCGTCGGACAACGCTACCGGTTCGACTACGATCGCTGCACCGGCTGCGGCACGTGCTTCGAGCAGTGCCCGGTGCACGCGATCGAAATGATCGCGGAGGACAGGTGATGCGGGCGACGCTCGACGGGAACGAGGCTGCGGTGTCGGTCGCCTACCGGCTGAACGAGGTCTGCTGCATCTACCCGATCACGCCCGCCTCGCCGATGGCCGAGCTCGCGGACGAGTGGGCGAGCAAGAAGCGCGAGAACATCTGGGGCACCGTACCGGCGGTCATGGAGATGCAGAGCGAGGGCGGCGCTGCGGGTGCCCTCCACGGTGCCCTACAGGGTGGGGCGATGTCGACGACTTTCACCGCCTCCCAAGGCCTGTTGCTCATGATCCCGGACATGTACAAGGTCGCCGGTGAGCTAACGGCAGCGGTGATCCACGTCGCCGCCCGATCGATCGCCGGGCAGGCGCTCTCGATCTTCGGCGACCACTCCGACGTTATGGCGGTCCGCCAGACCGGTTTCGCGATGCTCGCCTCCTCTTCGGTCCAAGAGGCGCACGACCTCGCGGCGGTGGCCGAGGCGGCAACGCTCGCGGCGCGCGTCCCCTTCGTCCACTTCTTCGACGGTTTCCGGACCTCGCACGAGCTGAACACGATCGAGCTGCTCTCCGACGACGACCTCCGTGCGCTCGTTCCAGACAAGCTCATCCGTGCGCATCGCCAGCGGGCGCTCTCGCCGGAGCACCCGTTCATCCGGGGTACCTCCCAGAACCCCGACGTCTACTTCCAGGCCCGCGAGACCGCGAACCCCTTCCACGCCCGCACGCCGGGGCTCGTCGAGGACGCCATGGCACGCCTTGCCGAGCGCACCGGGCGGCGCTACCACCTCGTCGAGTACGCCGGGCACCCCGAAGCACAGCAAGTGGTCGTCGTGATGGGGTCGGGGGCCGAGACCGCACGAGAGACCGTCGCGCACCTCGCTGCGGCGGGTGAGCGGGTCGGGGTCGTGACGGTGCGCCTCTACCGGCCGTTCCCGGCCGCGGCGCTCCTCGACGCGCTACCTCCGACGGCGTCGCGCGTCGCCGTACTCGACCGGACGAAGGAGCCCGGCTCGTTCGGGGAGCCGCTCTTCCTGGACGTCGTCGCCGCGCTCGCCGAGGCAAACGCGCGCGACGAACGCGCGCTCTTGCCGCTGGTCACCGGCGGCCGCTATGGTCTCGCCTCGAAGGAGTTCACACCGGGCATGGTCGCCGGGGTGTTCGAGGAGCTTCGGCGCGAGCAGCCCCGGCGGCGGTTCACCGTCGGCATCACCGACGATGTCTCAGGGACGAGCATCCCGTACAACCCGTCGTTCGACATCGAGCCGCCGGGCACGGTCCGGGCGCTCTTTTTCGGCCTCGGCTCCGATGGGACGGTCAGCGCGAACAAGAACACGATCAAGATCCTCGGCGCCGAAGAGGACCTGTACGCCCAGGGCTACTTCGTCTACGACTCGAAGAAGTCCGGGTCCCAGACCGTGTCGCACCTGCGCTTCGGCCCGCAGCCGATCCGGGCACCGTACCTCGTTCGGCAGGCGGGCTTCATCGGCTGCCACCACGCCGGGCTGCTCGAGCGCGTCGACGTCCTTGGGGCCGCCGCCCAGGGCGCGACGCTGCTCCTCAACTCCCCGCATCCTGCGGCCGAGCTCTGGGACAGCCTCGTCCGGCCTGTCCAGGAGCAGATCCTTGAAAAGTCGATCGAGCTCTACGTCATCGACGCCGACGGACTTGCCCGCGAGCTCGGACTCGGCGGGCGAATCAACACCGTGCTGCAGACCTGTTTCTTTGCCATCTCCGGCGTGCTCGAGCGAGGAGTGGCGATCGCCCGGGTGAAGGCGGCGATCGAGAAGAGCTACAGCCGGCGCGGCACGGCGATCGTCGCGGCGAACCTGCAGGCTGTCGAGCGCGCCCTCGAGCGGCTCGAGCGGGTCGAGGTGCCCGCAACGGCTACGTCCGGCGCCGAGATGCCCCCGCTCGTGCCGGCGGAAGCGCCGGAGTTCGTCCAGAGGGTGACTGCGACCATGATGGCCGGTCGCGGCGATGAGCTCCCGGTCAGCGCGTTGCCGCCGGACGGCACCTGGCCGAGCGGTACGGCGGCCTTCGAGAAGCTCAGGGTCTCGGAGCTCGTCGCGAGCTGGGACCCTGAGCTGTGTATCCAGTGCGGCAACTGTAGCTTCGTATGCCCGCACAGCGTCATCCGCTCGGCGTTCTACGACCGGTCCAAGCTGGCCGGGGCGCCGCTCGGATTCCGATCCGCGCCGCTGAGCGCGCGGGGGCTTCCCGACACCCGCTACACCCTGCAGGTCTACGTCGAGGACTGCACCGGCTGCGCGCTCTGCGTCGAGGCCTGCCCGATCACGGCGCCGGGCGAAGCGACCCGCAAGGCGATCAACCTCGCGCCCCTCGAGCCGATTCTCGCCACCGAGCGGGAGAACATCGCCTTCTTCGAGACGCTGCCGGTCGCGGAGCGCTCCCGGGTGGACTTCGGCACCGTCCGCGGTACCCAGTTCCTCGAGCCGCTCTTCGAATTCTCCGGGGCGTGCGCTGGCTGTGGCGAGACGCCCTATCTGAAGCTCCTCTCCCAGCTCTTCGGCGACCGAGCGATCATCGCCAACGCGACCGGCTGCTCCTCGATCTATGGCGGGAACCTCCCGACGACGCCTTGGACGACAAACGCTGAGGGGCGCGGCCCGGCGTGGTCGAACTCGCTGTTCGAGGACAACGCCGAGTTCGGGCTCGGCCTGCGCCTCGCCGCCGACCGCCATGTCGCGCTCGCCAGGCAGCGCCTCGGCGAGCTGCGCGACGAGCTCGGTGCCGAGCTCGTCGACGCCGCTCTCGACGCGCCGCAGTATTCGGAGTCGGAGCTTCGCGCCCAACGCGAGCGTGTGGCCGAGCTTGAGCGGCGCCTCGGCGAGCTCGACGGGCCCGCGGCTGTCGATCTGAGGAGCGTCCTCGACCACCTCGTCCGGCGCAGCGTGTGGATCGTCGGCGGTGATGGCTGGGCGTACGACATCGGCTTCGGCGGGCTCGACCACGTCCTCGCGAGTGGGCGCGACGTGAACGTGCTCGTGCTCGACACTGAGGTGTACTCGAACACCGGGGGCCAGATGTCGAAGGCAACGCCGCTCGGCGCCGTCGCGAAGTTCGCCGCCGCGGGGAAGACCGTGGAGAAGAAGGACCTCGCCCTCCAGGCGATCGCCTACGGGAACGTCTACGTCGCCCGAATCGCGATGGGTGCCGATCCCGAGCAGACGCTGCGCGCCTTTCGCGAGGCGGAGGCGTACGACGGCCCGTCGCTCATCATTGCGTACAGCCACTGCATCGCACATGGCATCGACATGCGCTATGGCCTCGACCAGCAGTACCGAGCCGTGGCGAGCGGGTCCTGGCCGCTCATTCGCTACGACCCGCTGATGCGTGCGGCCGGCGGGAACCCGTTCCTGCTCGACTCGCCGAGGCCACGCCTCGCGCTCTCCGAGTACACCCGCCGGGAGCTGCGTTTCGCGACGCTCGCCAGCTCCGATCCTGGCGAGGCCGAGCGCCTCGCCAGCCTCGCCGCGGAGGCGGTCGCCCGACGCTGGGACACCTACGAGGAGATGGCGACACGCACCGCGCAGCACTTCCCGGCCGACGCTCGCAAGGATCGCTGATGGACCTCTCCACCGACTACATGGGGCTCGCGCTCCGCAACCCGCTCGTCGCATCGGCCTCCCCTCTTTCCCACACCGTCGACGGGGTCCGCCGGTTCGCCGATGCCGGAGTCGGCGCGGTCGTGCTCCACTCACTATTCGAGGAGGAGCTCGCCGAGGAGGCGGCACGCCAAGCGCGGCTCGACGAGGCCGGCACCGAGATCTTCGCCGAGTCGCTCTCGTACTTCCCCGACACCGCTCGCGACGAGCCCGGCCCGCGCCGCTATCTGAGCCTGCTCGAGCGGGCTACGGCCGCCGTCGATGTCCCGGTGATCGCGAGCCTGAACGGCGTCACCCCGGGTGGCTGGACCGGCTACGCCAGGGCGATCCAAGACGCGGGCGCGGTCGCGATCGAGCTCAACGTCTACTACCTTCCCGGTGACCCGGACGTCTCGGGCCGCGAGGTCGAGCAGCGCCACGTCGAGATCCTCCAGCGTGTGAAGGGCGCGGTAACTTTGCCGGTCGCGGTCAAGTTGAGCCCGTACTTCAGCTCGACCGGGGAGATGGCTCGTCAGCTCGACGCGGCCGGCGCGGACGCGCTCGTGCTCTTCAACCGCTTCCTGCAGCCCGATGTCGACCCTGAATCGCTGAGCGTGGTGCCCAACCTCGGACTGTCCAGCCCGGCGGAGGCCCGGCTCCCGCGCACTTGGATCGCGCTGCTGTACGGACGGCTGCACGCCGCGCTCGCCGCGTCGACTGGCGTCGAGGGTCCAGATGACCTCGCCAAGTACCTCCTCGCTGGCGCGGACGTCGTCATGACCACCTCGTCGCTGCTGCGCCACGGCCCCAAGCATGCGGCGGCGCTGCTCGACGGCCTGTCTGCCTGGATGGAGCGCAAGGGGTTTGACACGGTCGGCGAGGTGCGCGGGAAGCTCGCCGTCCCGCTCGGCTCGGACGCCACAGCTCATGAGCGCGCCGGCTACGTGTCCGCCTTGCGGGCCGCTAACGCGAGCGAGTATGGCCCGTGGTGACGGCTGTGCTCCGTCGATGCTGCGAGCAGCGCGTCGGCTAGCACGGGAAGCAGCCGCCGCGTCGTGATCGTGCCCGGGTGGCGACGGACGGAGGCGGTCACGCACCGGCCACATCCAGGCGCCGCCCGGGGGCTACGTTCCGATCCCCGACGCGAGTCGGCCGCGCTCGTAGCCAGATTCAGGTTGGTACCCGAGGAGAGCCGCCTCGCGCCAAGCCGACGTTGAGCACTGACGATTCGCCGCGGGGACCCGCGACACGTTGAGAGGGACCTGTCGTCGGGATCGATGCCCAGCTCCGCCTCGGCAAGGTGACCGAGCTGCCCGAGTCTGCCCAGCTCGATTGGTTCATCGCCGCGCGTCACTGCTCGGCGCGATGCCCTGCCACGTGGTGCTCCCTCTGGCCGGACGTCCGGAGATGGTCGGCAGATCATTGGAGCGGGAGACGGGTCTCGAACCCGCGACCTTCTGCTGGAGAAGTATCTGAGCGTGAGCGGGGTGCGGCCGAGTTCCCGGGTGCGAGCATCCATTGTCCAGTGATTTGCTCCCAGCTCAGCTCTGCGAGGCGTGCCGGGAGCAGCTGGAGGGCGGGTGCCAGGAACCGGTCTGATCGCCCATCTCCGCGCTGGGACACGGCTGCTCCAGCTGGCTCGTAACGGTGACCGGCCGGGGATCCGACGAGTGCCCTCCCCCGACCGTCCCAGGCGCGGCTGAGGGACTCCAGGTTCGGAAGACGGCCACAGCAAGTCGGCGGACAAGGAGGCTGAGTGGATCGAGGTCGGTCGGGAAATTGCTTGCTGAGTGCTGGGAATGGGCAGTGCCCAGGCTCGGTCACGCTGGCGGATCCGGTCCGGCACCCGCCTGGCCCGGCCGACCAAGGACGGCCAGAGCCTTGAGCAGCCGGGGTCGATTGGTTCTGGGCGGAGCCACGCTGGGCCCAGAAGCAGTGAGGCTCCTGCTGGGGAAGTGGGCCGAGATCCGGCATTCTGTCTCCGTGAGGATCAAGGTACGCGTCCATCCAGGCTCCAGCCGAAACAGGGTCGGCGGCCGCTACGGGGAGGGAGTGCTGGTGGTCCGGGTGACCGCACCCGCGCTGGACGGGCGGGCCAACCGGGCCGTCGAGGACGCACTGGCAGAGGCCTTCGGCGTGGTCCACGGCTCGGTGAGGCTGCTGTCCGGGGCGCGCGCGCGCACCAAGGTGTTCGAGGTGGACGGGGCGGATTCGGCGGTACTGGCGGCCCTCATCGAGAGCTGAGCCGCCAGCACCGATGGATAGCCTCCGCGGCGTCTGCGCCGGTGCCGGATTGGATTGCCGCCGCCTTTCCCGGGGCTCGCCGCGAGCTGGCCTCCCGCATGAGATGCAAGTTCGCCTCGAGCGCCCGGATCTGGACCGTGATCTGCGTGCGCTCGTCTCGGGTATCCGGGAGGCTCTGAGCCAAGCGGTCGTCTCGACGGCGGAGCTGTGGGAGCTGACGCTCGATCTCCCGGATGGGGTCCGAGGAAAGCGGCGTAGCAGCCATCACCGAGAGGGTCCCGGACAGGCGCAGCCGCTTGGTCGATGCGAGTGGCTCCCGCCGAGTACCCGAGCCCTTTAGCAGTCAGCCCACTTCGGGCAGGTGCGGGCCTGATCTCGACGCAAGCGGTTTTCTAAACCGCGTGGCACAGGTTCAAGTCCTGCCGAGGGAACCATTTTTTGATCTCAGCGAGCGCCGTGGAGTCCCGCTTCATATCAGCGCAGTTGGGGACAACCGGAGCACTGCGTCATGGGACCGACCCGCGTCCGCGGGCGGCGTGGGGTCGGGGGATCGTTGGCAGACGGACGGAAAGTGGGTGAGCTTGGTTGGCACTCGCGGCGCCGACCCGCCTCGCGGGCCAGACCCGAGAAAACCCCTCGGCTGACTCCGTGTCCGGCAGGCCACGTGCCGGGGCTGAGCGGACCAGGCCGCACGAGCGGGCGCGACATGGTGGCAGAGGTAGTCGACCCTTTCAGTCTGGCGGCGCAGGTCTCGACCGGAGTTCGGCTAAGAAGCGGTCGAAGTCTTTCGCGACAATCCGTTCCCCGGTGAGTCCCTCTGCCTCTGCGGAGGCCAGGAACACCACGGGCGGCCCCATGACCTCAGGAGGAAGGAGCGAGCGACGAGCATCGTCGGGCATCCCGTCGGGGACCATCCCGGTAGCCGTTGCCCCCCCGGGCAGCAGCATGTTCACCGTGACCCCGAAGGGGCGGAGGTCCTCAGTCATGATCAAGCTCAACGACTCCGCGCCCGCACGCGACGGCCCGTAGGGAACGAAACCCCGGCGGCGCATCGTGTCGTGGTTCATCGAGACGTTGACGAGACGACACCGGCCCTGGGAGACGAACACCTCAGCGAAGGCCCGAGCCACAAGAAAGTAGCCGGTCAGGTTCGTCCCGATCACCTCAGCGAACCCCTCGGGAAAGACTTCGAAGAACGGCCTCGGCTCGGAGAAGAAGCGGGGGTTCACCGTGCGCATACCGATCCCGGCGTTGTTCACCACCACGTCGGCACCGCCCCAGCGGCTGGTGATCTGTTCCGCTGCTGTCTCCACAGAGCCCGGGTCCCGCACGTCCACGGGCAACGCCACCACCAGCAGCCCTTCCTTGCTCCAGCGGCCCACAGCCTCTTCCAGCCTCGGGCCCGGCCGGGCAGCTACCGCCACCGTCGCCCCCGACCGGAGCAGGGCGTCGGCCATGGCCGCGCCGAGACCGCTCGTCGCCCCGGTCACCACCGCTCGCACACCGTGCAGGTCCACTAAAGCCCCATCCCAGTCAGGCGAACCTTGCACGAAGTTGAGATGTCACGAAGTCCTTCTTCGTGGGTGTCGCGGTTCCGCCAGGCGATGTAGCGGCGGATCATCGAGTTCTGCTCCTCTTGCGAGCGCGACGGCCGGTGCCGTCGATGTAGAAGTAGCGCAGCGAAGTGACTCGATCCGATTCGACTACGACGCGTGGTCGGCAGGTAGCCATCAGGTCCGCGCTCGTGCTTTAGACCGTACCGGATCACCGCTTCGGGCGCGGACCCTGCTCGGTGGCGAACCAGGCGGACACTCTCGTTCCGTCCCGCGCCACCCGGTGCTCGTCTGGCCTCCACCCGATGGCCGTTCGGGGCCGAGGCCGGCTCGCTGCCGGGACGGTGACCCGAGCGGCTTTATGGGAGTTGCCCCTCGGCGCGCAGGAACGACTCGAGTTGCTCGACCACTAAACCGTGATCGTCGGCCTACGGCAACCTGGACACGCCCCAGGTCCCGACCGGGCCGACGTGGCGGACCAGGACGGGAAACACGGCGCTGTGGGCCGCGAAACGATCGGGATCCAGCCGGCACGACGTGTCGAAGTCACGTCCTTCGGCTCAAAAGCGCATGCCGACCAGGTAGGAGAAGTGCCCGTCGCGATCGACCACCGCGGAATTCCGTTCGACTCAGGCATCG
>OCZT010000610.1_pt1 | contig 35818 bp, 36 predicted proteins | sample 1539031 | NCBI WGS metagenome assembly OCZT01 (sample SAMEA3539308, study PRJEB22396) | soil metagenome | biome: tundra; feature: field; material: soil | place: USA | collected 2010-05 | depth 0.15 m | reverse complement strand
GCCCGTGACTCCTGTCCTATACTTGCGTATAGACGACCATACCCGACTGAAACTGTCAGAGCACAGCGAACTACCACCCCGATGTGACATAGGTGTTGCCAGGGCAACACCTATTCATACGAGGGCCGTTGCAGGGTGTATAAAGTGCACGCACTGTCGGCGCGGAGCAGCCGCCAGGCCGGGCCAGTACAGGGTCCACAAGATCTTGCGCAGCTGCTCGGCGTCAGCGGGGACACCTTGGCGTAGAGTCCGGCGGCCGGTTACTGTGGCTAGATGCCGTCGCGTCCAGCGCGCCCTCCGATAGGCCTGTTCGATAACCCGGTCGGTGTCTTCAGCCTGGAAGAGCTCACCGAGACCGTGCGCGCGCTAGAGCAGGAGCGTCCCGGCCGGGCAGTGGACGAGCTTGACCGCGCCGTGTTCGCCCAACTTGCCATGAAGCGGACGCGGCGTGCCGCCGAGCTCGTCGCCGAGGCCATCCGGATCGCACGGGCGCGGGAGCCACGCGCCGAGATCACCGGTTCACGGTGGCAGGCCAGCACGGCCGAAGTCAGGCGCTGGGCGCTCAGCGCCGGATTCGAGCTCGGTAGCAATGGCAGCATCCCGGAACAAGCGATAACGGCGTATAACCAGACACACCCCGACCGCCCGTACTGACCGCGGAGAGGGAAACCACCGTTCGTTCGGGATCATGGAACGGGCGGGCGAGCGGCCTGCCTGGTGCTCTACACTTGCGGCCGTGACGGAGCTAGGCAAGGCCGAACTGAACGCGATGATCGCCGCCTACCGGCACTGGGCGCGCTGATTATGAGCGAATATCAGTACTACGAGTTCCTCGCGGTGGACCGGCCGCTGACCGTCACCGAGCAGGCCGAGGTACGCGAGTTCTCAACCAGGGCCAGGATCACCGCCACCAGCTTCACCAACGAATACCACTGGGGCGACTTCCGCGGCGATCCCAGCCACCTGATGCAGCGTTACTACGACGCCCATCTGTACCTGGCCAACTGGGGCACGCACCGGATCATGCTCCGGCTGCCGCGCGCCCTTCTTGACCCCGACGTCGCCGGGCAGTACTGCGTCGATGACCAGGTGACCGTGGCGGTCGCCGGCGAGCACGTGATCATCGACATGGTCAGCGAGGATGAAGAGGGTGAGTGGGATGAGGACGCCGAAGATGCGCTGCCGGCCATCGTCGGGATCCGCGCCGAACTCGCCGCCGGAGACCTGCGGCCGCTGTACCTGGCGTGGCTGTCGGCCTACGGAGTGTGGGAGCGCGATGAGGACGCCTTCGACGAGGAAGACGAGGACATGCGGGAACCGCCGGTTCCCGCAGGCCTGCAATCGCTGACCGCAGCGCAACGCGCCCTCGCCGACTTCCTGCGCCTGGACGCCGATCTTCTGGATGTCGCGGCCGAGGCCAGCCCGCCCCGGCCGGCTGTCCAGGACGATCCGGGTGCTCTGGCCGCCCGCATCGCCAGCCTCCCGGACGGCGAGAAGGGAAGGCTTCTCCTGCTGGTCGCTCAAGATCAGGGGGCACGGGCCAAGAAGGAACTGCTGCGCAAATTCCGCGGCGACCCGGAGAGCGGCGGTTCCTCGCCCCGGCGCAGGGTGGGCACGCTCCTGGACACCGCCGCGCTGCACCGCCAGTAATGGCGATGGCGGGCGGCTCAGCCGACTCCTACGATCTTGACGCGCTGGCGGTCAGCGACAGGTTCCGGCTGTTCAACTTCACCCGCCGGGACGACTACCTCGCGTACCTGTGGGTGCTGCGCGCGATGGACCGGCTTCGCGGGATGCATGTGGCGCAGTCCCACACCGACGACGTGGCGGCCGTACTGACCGAGCTGGCGGCCGCGCACGACGGCGTCCCGCCGAGCGTCGGCAACCTGCGGGAACGGCTGGACAATCTGTCCGACGACGGGGTGCTGCACCGGCTCGAAGACGCGTCGCGGGCCGGGAGCCTCGCGCGGTACAGGAACCGGCAGTCGGTCTACCAGTTCACCGAACTCGGGCACCGGGCGTATACGGCGGTGGAGGGCGTGCTCGCCGCGCGGCTGCAGGACGCGAACCTGTCCCGGCTTGTGTTCTCCGACATCGTGCGTGACCTGCGGGGCCTGGCGGAGGCGAATCGCGACGGTGATGGCGACGAGATCGTGCGCCGCCTGGGCAGCCTCGACCGGGTGATGGAGGATATGGCACGCCGGTCCGCCCGGTTTCACCTGACGCTCGGCGACATCACCCGCTCGACGGACGCGTCCCCGGAGATGTTCCTGCGCTACAAGCACGCGCTGATGGCGCATATGAGCGACTTCATGGCCGAACTCGACCGGTACCTGCCGCGCCTGGCCCAGGCGGTCGGGCAGGTCGAGGAGACCGGCATCGAGACGCTGCTGAACCGTGCGGCCGAGGCCGATGACCGGCCGCTGATGCGCCGTGACGAGGTGCTCGATGACTGGCGGCGCCGGTGGGCGGGAATCCGCGCGTGGTTCGTGGCCGGGGCGGGCGAGCATTCGCGCGCCGCCGAGCTGGCCGCCGCGACCAGGGCCGGCGTTTCCAGCGTGATCGCCTTGCTGCGCCAGATCACCGAGTCGCAGCGGGGCGGGGTCAACCGATCCACACAGCTCAGGCAGCTGGCGCAGTGGGTATTCGACGCGGCGGACACCGACGCCGCTCATGCGCTGATGTCGGCCGCGTTCAACCTGCGGCTGGCGCGTCACGTCGGCGGCGTGCACGACGACAGCGACCTGATTTCGCCCCGGCTGTCATGGCTGGACGCGCCGGGCGTGGAGGTCTCGATGACGCTGTTCCGCCGCGGCAAGGCGCCCAGCCCGGGCGTCCCGCAGCGGATTGCGGCTCAGGCCGGAATCCGGGCCGAACTGCGCCGGCGCCAGGCCGGGCAGCGTGCGGCGGAGCGGGACGCCGCGCAGCACCTGCTCAGCTCGGGGGCTGGCGAACGGGTACTTGATGAGGCCGAGACCCGCGTGCTGCTGAAGCTGCTGACCCGGGCGCTCGAGGCCAGGTCCGTCGTGGCCGGGCGGATCACCGGCGGGACAGGCGGGAACGATGTGATGACCCTCCGGCTGGTGCCTTCCGAAGCTGGCAGTAACGTGCGCACGGCGCATGGAGTCCTGCACCTGCCCGGCCTCAGCCTGGAAATCGGGCCGGCCCGGACGCTGACCCGGGTGCGGCAGGCGGCCGCTGGTGGCTGAGCCGCAGGCCGCCGACGGGGTCGCGTCGAGCGATCTTGGCTCCTATCAGTACGCCGTCCGGCTGGTGCTGACAAACGATCTCATCACCGCTACGCGTCCTAGGGCCGGCGCGCTCGCCTCCGTGCTGCGCTGGGCGGATCTGATCGCCAGAGACTTCGCCGAGTTGCTCGGGTACACGCTGATCGCGACCGCGCACCAGGTGCGGCTGCTGCGGCGGCTCGACACGCTCGACGCGACGCAGCGGTCGGCCTTCACGGCCAGAAGCGGCAGGCAGTTCGACCGGCGGCGGCTGTCCTACCTGTGCCTGGTGCTCGCCGTCTTTCAGCGGTCCAGGATCGAGATCAGCCTCGCGGACCTGGTCCGCGCCTTCGCCCCGACGGCCAACGCGATCGACGGTCTCGGCTTTGATGCCACCATCACCGAGCACAAGCGCGCGGTCGTCGACGTCCTGGACTGGCTCACCGACCATGACGCGCTGCGCCTTTCCGACGGCTCGGCTGATAACTGGGCGCACGACAGCGAACGCGGCGACGCCCTCTACGACATCGACCACGACGTATGCGCCGCGCTGTTCCGGCCCGCGCGGCCGATCCAGCAACTTGGCGGGGCCGCCGGGCTGCTGGACATTCCCGACATCAGCCACCGGCGGTCCGCGCAGCGGGAGGCGGCCGCGCGGCGGGCCCGGCGCCTGCTGGTCGAGTACCCGGTGCTCTATTACGCGACCCTGGATGCCGAGACCGCCGCCGCGCTGCGCGGCACCGAACTGGCCGACAACCTCGCTAGGCTTACCGGGCTCGTGGTGGAGCGGCGGGCCGAGGGCGTGATGCTGGTCGACCCCGGCGGCCGGTTTACCGATCAGCCGTTCCCCGGGCGCGGCGGCGCGGTCAACCGGACCGCCGGGCTGCTGCTGGCGAAGATCGCGGACGTCCTTGAAGATCCTGACGACGGGACGGCGCTGACGCGGATACCCGTTCCCTCCGCCGCCGACGACCTCCGCGATCTGCTGGAACGCATCGACGCGGGGATGCCGGGCGGCCCGGCGGACCATGACTGGGCTGGTCCCGCCCTGGAAGCTGGCCCGCTCGAGGTGCCCTTCATCGACCAGACCCGGCTGGAGCGCATGCTCGGCGAACTATACGAGCATTTCGGCCCGCCCTCCTTCACCGTGCAGTGGCAATACGACCGCCAGGGATTGCTCGATGCCGCGACCCGGCTCCTGGACGATCTGCGGCTGGTCCGGCGGATGCCTGGCGGCGCGGCGATCCTGCCCGCGGCCGCGCGCTACCGTAACATCACAGCGGCGCTGCCGGAAGGTGCCCGCCGCGATGGCCAAGCCATGTTCGACTTCTCCGGGCAGACGACGGAGGCACCCGCATGACCGAGACCCGGTTCAGGCCGGTCCGCGCCGGGATCATCAACCTGTGGGATTATTTCGACGAGGAGTTCGTCTTCGCCGACGGCCGGCTCGCGCTGCGCGGCCACAACGGCTCCGGCAAGACCAAGGCCCTCGAGGTTCTCTTCCCGTTCGTTCTCGACGGCAGCCTGGACGCCCGCCGCCTAGACCCGTTCAGCGGCGAGAACCGCACCATGAAGGCGAACCTGCTCTACCGGGGGCAGGATTCCGAGCATGGCTATGTGTGGATGGAGTTCGGGCGGCCGGGCGAGACCGTCACCCTGATCATCGGCTTGTCCGTGCACAAGAACATGGACCGCCCCCGCCCGTCGTTCTACGTCACAGGCAAGCGGATGGGCATCGATTTCGGGCTGCTGTCGGCCGATTCCCGGCCCCTGACGGCCAAGCAGCTGACCGCGATCCTCGGGCGCGATGCACACTACGGGGACAAAAGGGGCGCGTACACCGACGCCGTGGACGCCCGGCTGTACGGGCTCGGCCGGGAACGGTACGCTCAGCTGCTCGATCTGCTGATCGCGCTGCGCCGCCCGCTGCTCGCGAAAGACCTGGACCCTGGCAAGGTCTCGGAGACGCTCACCGCGGGCCTGAGCCCGGTCGATGACGATCTCGTCACGCAGGCGGCCAGGGACTTCGAGAACCTGGCCGCCGTCCAGAAGCAGTACGACGACCTCGCCGCCGCGGACACGGCGGTGCGTGCCTTTCTCGATCAGTACGTCGCCTACCTTCGCGTCTACACGCGGCATGAACTCGATCAGGTCGACGCCCGGATGTCAGCGGCGGCCGGTTTTCTGGCGGCGATCGGGAACGCTTCCCGGCTGGTCTCGCGGGCGGGCTCGCAGGAGCAATGGTGGAGAAAGGCCGAAACCAGCGCGAAGACCAGCGCTGAGACCTGCCAGGCGCGCCTGATCGCGCTGAAGAACCGGGACGGTTACAAGGACCACGAGAAGCTTGCGCTCAGGCGCGGCCAGCTCGAGAAGGAGAAACGGGACCTGGCGGCCGAGCAGGCCCGGCTGGCCCGCGCTCGCGCCAATGTGTCAGACCTGTCAGCAGAGGCGGCTCGTGTTGCTGACCGGCTAGCCGAGGTCGGCCGGGCGGTCGACCGGGACGCGCGCCGTCTCGCCGAGACCGCCGACCGCTCCGGCATCAGCCGCGACGGTTCACCTGCTGATACGGGCGAGGATCTGCCGGTCACAGCGAAGGCGCGAGCTGCGGCGCGCCGCGATGACATCCGCGAGGTCCGCGACCATCTCGGCCTCGTCCGCGACGCCGAACGGGACCGGGTCGGCGCGGAGAGCGCGCTCGGCACAGCCCGGCAGTCGATGGAGACCTGCGAGACGTCCTGCCGCGAGGCCGGTGAACGGCTGGCCGCCGCCCGCGCGGACCTGTCAGGGAAGCTAGCAGCCTGGGCGGGCCGGTGGAGAGGCGACGAGCCCTACGCCACGGTCACCGCCGACCAGGCCGAACTGCTCGTCGCGGGGCTGGAGGGGATCGGTGAGCCGGACGCGCCGAGCCTAGTGGAGCTGTTCGGCACGCTGACCGCCGGACGCGGCCGCGCGCTGACCGCTCAGGGCCAGCGGCTCAGGACCCGCGACACGGATCTTGGCGAAGCCGCGGCACGGCTGGCCGAAGAGCGGGAGACCGTAGCGGGCCAGCGTGACGACGGACCGCCAGCGTCCGATCTGCGGCCTGCCAGTCGGGCCGAACGAACCGGGGCACCTCTTTGGCGGCTAGCGGATTTCCGTCCCGGGGTAGACGCCGGCACCGCCGCCGCGATCGAAGGAGCGCTGTACGGCGCCGGCCTGCTCACCGCGTGGGTTCATCCCGATCCGCTGCTGACGATGGCGGCGGTCGGCGCGGCCGAGGCCGACGGCTACCTGGTCGCGCTGCCGCCTGCGGCACGGCCGACCGGACGGACGCTCGCCGACGTTCTCGTTCCCGAGCAGCAGGACATGGTCGCGCCGGCCCTGATCCAGGCGGTGCTCACGTCAATCACCCTGTCTGACTCGATACCGTCTGACGCGGCGGTCGTGCCTGTCGTCACCACGCAGGCCCAGTTCAGCTATGGTCCTCATCTCGGCGCGCGGCCCAAGCTAGCTCCCGAGTTCATCGGGGCGACCAACCGGGCGGCCAGGCGCCGCCTTCGCCTCGCCGAGCTCGACCGCCAGATCGCCGAGGTCAAGCGGCAGCGAGATGAGCTCGCGGCGGAACTCAGCCTCGTCGACGAGGCCCTGGGTAACCTGGAACTCGCGCGGCGCGAACTGCCCAGGACAGCGCCGGTCGCGGAGGCGCTGCAGAAGGTCAGCGAGGCGGCGGCCCGCCTGTCGGCGGCCCGCGGCCGGCTAGACGATGCGAATACTTTCCTCGACGGGAAGATCGCGGAACTCGACGCGCGGACCCGGCGGCTGCGCCGGACCGCTGCCGACAGGGACATGCCAGCCGGCCCCGACGAGGTCAGCGCCGTGGAGCGTACCGTCGCCGAGTTCGAGCACGCGGCCGAAGAACTCGTCCGCGCCCGCGGCCATGTGGCCGACCTGAGCGAGGATCTGAACGGACGGCGCGCCCGCATCGATCGCCTCAGCAGCGAGAACGACGAAACCGCCGAACTGCTCGAGGAAAGGCACACTGCTTACCTGGCCACCGACGAGGAACTTCGCGTTCTCGAGCACGCCAGCGGAGCGGAGTACGAGCAGATCAGCGCCGAGATATCCGAGACCGAGGTTGCCCTGCGCACGGCTAGAGCGGAGCAGAAGACCGCTGGCGATAACGCTGCGGCGGAACATGACAAGCTCGTGGCCGCGCGGCGAGATCTGGAGCGCGGCGGCCAGACGCTTGCCATGGCGATTTCCGAGCTGTTCGCCCAGGCGGCCGTGTTCGCGCCGTACGCCCACGGCGACCTGCGCCCGCTGCTCGGTGTCACGGAAACCGCGCCCTGGCCTGGTGCCAGCTCATGGCCCGGCGCGGAGCAGGCCGCCGCCGCCCTTTCCGAGGGGGTAGCCGATGAGCCAGGCCCTGACGATGCCGCTCCCATTATCCCCGCCGAGGCGATCCGCGCGATGCTGCCCGCCGGCGTCACCGCGCTGCTTGACGCCTATACCCCCGCGACCAGGGGCGGCCGCGCTATCACCGACGGAGTACTCAAGAACGCTGTGGACCGGATGTGGAGCGCGTACCGGGACTTCGAGAACGCGCTCAAGGCGGGCGAGGATGGTTACCAGGCTGACCTGACCGGCAGCGCGCCCTTCATCGTCGAGGTCGCCACCAGCGAGGGGCGCAAGTCCGCCGCCGCCTTCGCCCGCAAGATCGCGGAGGAGGTGGAGAACCAGGGCGTCCTGCTGGAGGAGCGCGAGCGGACGGTGCTGGAGGATTCGCTGCTCACCGTGCTCGCCCAGCAGATCCACTCCCGGGTGCTTGCGGCCAAGGACCTGGTCGCCGCGATGGACGCCGACACCCGATCCAAGCCGATGTCCTCGGGGATGGCGATCGGGATCAGCTGGGTCCGTTCGGACAAGCGGACCGAGCAGCAGGCCGCGGTGTCGCGGATGCTCGACCGCGACGCCGCGGGCCTGGGTCCCGACGGGCTGGCCGAGTTGCGCGCGCTGCTCCGGGCGATGATCCATGACCATCGCGCGGGCAACCCGCGCGACACCTACCGGGAAGTGCTCGCCGCGGTGCTCGACTACCGGTCCTGGCACGCCTTCGAACTCCAGCTGCTCTCCCCCGGCAGTCCCCCGCAGCGGCTCACCAGGAAGAAGCACTCCGAGATGTCCGGCGGGGAGAAATCCGCCGCGATCCACATGCCGCTATTCGCCGCCGCCAACGCGCTGTATTCGTCCTCGAAGCCGGCCTGCCCGCGGATGGTCGCGCTGGATGAGGCGTTCGCGGGGATCGACGACAAGTTCAAGCCCGAGCTGCTGGGCCTGACGGTCAAGTTTGACCTCGACTTGTTCATGACCGGGCACGATCTGTGGGTCAACTATCCGACCGTTCCGCTGATCGCGCACTACGACATGCAGCACGACAAGGCCGCGCACGCGCTATCGGCTCTGCTTGTCCTCTGGGACGGTGAGCAGCTCATCGACGCCGACGCCGGATACGCGGGCAACGAGGACCTCGCCGCCGAACTGCTCGGCTTCCGCCCGACCCGGCACGTTCCCGCCGAGGCGGGCGGCACGTTCGTGATCGCCGCCGAAGAGGACGTCGATGAGGACACGGACTCGGAGTGAGCGGCCTGGACCTTGACCGGTACCGTGGCCCTGAGTACCGGCGGCTCCTGGCCGCGGCCCGCAGATCCCTGGAGCGAACCGGCGGCCAGCTGACCGGCCGGATCAGCATCGCGGACCCGGACGACGCAGAGCGCAAGGCGATCATCGGCATCACCGGGGTCCACCAGCCCGCGGGAACCAGACGCATGACCGTACCGCTGGCCGAACTCGATGCCGCCCTGAGCCGGGCGACCGGCCTCGGCCTGGCGGGCGTGCTGGCCGGTCTCGGCGAGCCCCTGCGCAACCGGCCCGCCGAGACCGCTCTGCTGGCCGATGCCCGCGCTGGCTTGATCGCGGTGGCGCAGGACAGCCCGCTGAACGAGTCCTGTCCCTGGTACCGCGCATGGCTGGCCGACCTGACCAGGGACGGCACGATCACGCGCCTGGCCAACACCGGCGATACGACGGCTCTGGGTCAGGCCGTCCGGATCCTGGAGCTCCTGGCCGCCCGGCCAGCCGATGTCCCGCCGGTCGCCCTGCCCATAGCCCTGCCCGCGCTCGCCGCCCGTATCACCGGCGACACGAAGGCGCTGAATCACGGCACCACGCTCGCGACGCTGATCATGCGGGCGCTGTCCCTCCGCGAGGGCCTGGCCCGCCCGGACTCCGCCGCGCAGCGACGCGAACTGTGGGACCTTTCCGACGTCATCGTCGACGACCTGGCCAGCCGGGTCCTCGTCCTCAACCTTCCCGCGCAGGGAGACGGCCTAGCCGAATGGCTGACCGGCGCGGCCCGCTACGGCACCCCGTTCCAGGTAACGCTGCACCAGCTCGACACCCACCCGATCCGGCTTTCTCCGGCCCGGATTTTCGCCTGCGAGAATCCCGCCGTGCTCCGGCGGGCCTGCGCGGAACTCGGCCCCGCGTGCCCTCCGCTCCTCTGCGCAGAAGGCCAGCCCTCCACGGCGTTTCACAAACTGGCCCGGCTCGCCGTAGCGGCGGGCAGCGAACTGGCGTACCACGGCGACTTCGACTGGCCGGGCGTCGCCATCACGGCGAAGATCATCGACCGCCACGGCGCCCGGCCATGGCGGATGACGGCCGGTGACTACCTGTCGGGCGTCAAAGCCGGGGATACGACGGTCGCTCTCAGGGGCGACCCGGTGCCGACGCCATGGGAACCCGGGCTACGCGAGACGATGCGCGTGACCGGGCGGGCTATTTACGAAGAGACCGTCGCCGACCAGCTCCTAGCGGACCTCTCCGGCATACCTGGTTAGGTACGTCCTGCGGCTACCGTTAGGCTGACAGGGCACGATAGAGGGATGGTTCCGATGACCGCCTTGCCTGACTGGATGGACCTGCCCAACGGCCTGAGTGCGCAGGACTATGAGGCGCTGCCGGAGGAAATCTGCCGCCGGATCGAGATCGTCGATGGAGCCGTCATCGTGAACGCTGCCCCGCGCCGCCAGCATCAGGACATCTGCCGGCGCCTCGCCAACGCCTTGGAGGCAGCCTGCGGGCCTGCTCTTGCGGTGTCCATGGATGTGGATCTGCGCCTGCGGGACATCCCGCTACTCAACCGCCGCCCCGACGCCGTGGTCTACGACGCCTCGCTTCCCGATGACGCAGTGCTCCGCCCGCAGCACTGCGTGCTGGTGGTGGAAGTCATGTCACCCGGCTCAGTGACTACCGATCAGACGGACAAGCCAGCGGAATACGCAGCAGCCGGTATCCGGCACTACTGGCGTGTCGAACATGATCCCGCAGAAAGTGTCCTGTCCGTCTTCTGCTACCGGCTCGACCCGACCACAGGAACTTACGCGTCAGCGGGAGTGCACTCAGGGAAAATGACCGTGACCGATCCGGTCAGCGTCACCGTCGATCTGACCGTGTTGCTCTGACAGTCGTGTACTAGCTGGCCCTGGCGCATCGCAGCCTGCCCTGTCATCTGCGGTTAGTGCGACCCGGCAATTAGCACCGAGTCAGAGATGGTTGCTGAACTAACTCATCCACCGGCAGTCCCCCATAGCCAAAGGCCACGACGTGCGCCCCATGCGCGGGCATACCGGCGGCGGCATTCACCCCGTAGGCAGGGAGCAAGATCGCAAGGCTCAAGACTGCCATTACGGTCAAACCTCTACAGGAGGTGCGCATTGAACTAAATTACAGAAGTGGTGCCTCCTGAGGCGTCCTCTTATCGAAACTGTTATGATATTTTTTTTCGAAAATAACGTCCTGTTCAGCGATGCGCCGTACCCCGGGCGCTCGCATGGCCTCGACGATGGCCTGGGTGCCCCGGGCGACGACACCGACCTCGGCCTTCGACCGGGGGCCCAGGCCGGACAGCACCGCGTCGGCGCCGTCGACCGCGGACTGCAGCGCCGCCGGGTCCGCCGAGCCCAGGTCAGCGGTGACGATCCGGGCCCGTGCGGGCGGCAGGTTCTGCGGGTTCCTGACCACGGCGGTCACGTCGTGGCCGGCCGCCACGGCCTGCTCGAGCGCCTGCCGTCCGATACCGCCGCTGGCCGCGAAGATCGTGAGCTTCATTGGCTGGTTCCTCCTTCTCGGGTTGACTCCAGCGGGGCTGGATCGCTCCGGTCACCGACATGACGGCTCGCGCCGCCCGGATGTGACCCCGGACGGGTCGGGAAGGAGTCTGGGGCTCTTGCGAGGGGAGGGTTGGCGCGGTCGGTGGCGAAGACCCACTGGGATCCGTCGCGCATCTCGCAGCGCCAGCCGCTCTCGCCGAGGATCTCGTTGAGAGCCTGTTTCAGGAGCCCGCGCTGATAGACCCACTGAAAGCGCTCCTCATGCTCCTGGCCGAATGTCCCGGGCAGGTAATCGGCCAGTTTGTGCTGGACATATCCCCATTTGATGCCGCGGTCGGTGCGCACCGCCGCCTGGAACCCGGCGTCGTGAGCCAGCTGGCGGAAGGCGGCGTGCTTGAAAGTTTCCGTCGCATCGACGGTATGGCCGACCGTGACGGCATGGCCGCCGGAGGCCATGACGGCCTCCTGCAAAGTCGTCTGCAGCTGGCTCTTCAGCCGGGACGCGTAGCACTCGACCTTTGGGCGGCGGTAGTGCGGATCGGCCAGCGCGAAGCTCTTCTCGAACAGGGAGGCCCGGATGGGAATGGGATACGGCGTATCGCTGACACTGGACCAGAAGACCCCGTGGCCAGGGAGGGGCTCGTTAAGCAGAGACGACAAGAGGTCGGTGGAGAAATGCGCGTTCGCCTTCTGCAGGGCGCGCAGATCGCCCTCGGCGAGCAGATGGAAGACGAACCAGTTGTCGCCCTGGGACAAGATCTCGGCCGGAATGCTGCCCGGCTGCTGAGTGACCAGGACCGCCCCGAGATCGTACTTTCGCCCCTCCTTCACCCAGGACACGAACGGTCCCTCCCCCTGGCCGGCCGTGGCGCTGAGAACGGACTGGGCCTCCTCGATGACGGCGATCGTCGGGATACTGCGCGAATCCCGCTTGGTGAACTCTTCGGAGTTGTGCTCGAAGATGCGCTGCAGGATCACGCCCGCCAGCGCGAGCCCCTGCGGACCGCGCAGCTGCGAGATGTCCACGACGCAGAGCTTGCCCTCCGACAACGCCAGGATCAGGGCCCGGAGCAGCTGGCTGGACGGGTCATGCAGCGCGGTGACCACCCGCACCATGTTGCCCCGGGCGGCCAGCGCCTCGTTCTCCTGCTGCCGCGAGTCCAGCTGCAGAGCCTGGTAGAAGTGCCTGAGATCGGTTCCCAGCTTGCCGGCCCAGACCTGGTCCACCAGCCTGCCCCATTCCGGAGCCCTGAGCTGCTTGAGCTTGGCGATGTTCTGGTGATCCTGGCGTTCGGCCGGCAGGACCAGCGAGATGACCTTCGCGGGCTCGAGTTCCCTGATGTCGAGCCTGACCTTGTCGACGGAGAACGACTGGTAGAACTCGCTCGGGCCGTCCTTGTCGGTAAAGACCACGAGCCGGTCCTGCAGCGCGGGCACGTCGCACAATCCCGGCCTGGCCTTGTCATCCGGCCAGTAGTACTCGCCGTCAGGATCGAAGATGACCGTTCCTACCGGCACCTTGCGGCCACTCCTCTTCTCTGCGACGGGGCCCTCGGCGCCTCCGTACAGGTTCGCGAAGAGCAGCTTGACCAGGTTGGACTTTCCGAAGCCAGCCCGGGCGAAGACGAACGAACGACGGCTCACCATGTGGCCGATGTCGAAGCGCGGGAGGATCACGGGGTCACGAACCTGGAGCCGTTCGTCGTCACCCACGCGGGAGTCCTGGCCCGCGTAGACGAATTCTCCCAAGGCGAGGAAGCCGAGCTCGACCGCATGCGGGCCACCTGCCGTGGCGCCTGCGATGTGCCGCAGCAGTTCATCGGACGGAAAGGCGACCTTGGCCCCGACGTGCGGCAGCCGCCGGTGCGAGGGCACGAAGACGGGTCGCTTTGCACCATCGCGGGAATTGCTGTCGCGGGACCGGAGCACGCCCAGGATCCTGATGTTGACGCGGTACTTCAGGAACTGCTCGCGCAGATCCTCCGGGATAGAGCGATCGTCGCGCTGCTGGCGGAGCGCGTAGTCCTCTCCCGCGGGTGATATCAGCCGGCCTTGCGAGGCGATCGTCGTGATGCGCCCCAAGATGGCTTCGGCGTCATTCTCCAAGGCGACCAGGACGAACTGACCATGCATCGGCGAGGACTGGAAATAATTGCGGTACGGCAGGATCAGGTCGGCGTGGAATTCAAGCCCACCCTCCGAGAAGCCCAGGAAAGTACCTACGACCTGGGCCTTCTCGAAGAGCGTCATTGATACCTCAGCGCGGCCGGGTCGGCAGGCCATAGCCGCTGCGCGTCGAAGACGTGACGGCGATCCGGGCGGATGAGCTCCCGGACAGCCTCTTCCATGGCGCCTTGCAGGATCGCCAGGTCCAGATCGGCGACCTGCGCGTAGCGATCCGCCTCCTGAAGGCAGTGCGGATAGCAGGGAACAGGAAAACCAAGCTCAGCGTCGGCGAGCAGCGAACCGAATATCTGCTGCGCCCGGTGCGCCTGGAAATGCAGCAGGTCAACGGTCCACACTGGATCGGCCGGCTGCTGGCCGAACCGGATCAGGAACATGGCTCCCATATTGAATTTGGGTCTTTCTGTGTCGGTGTCGGTGTCGATGTCGGTGTCCTCGGGCGAGCGGACGTACTCGGGCCAGTCGTAGACCTTGACCTGAAGCTCGGGCGGCACCGGCGCATAGCACGGCGGCCCGGCCGGGAAAACGTCTTCGACGGCCATCGCCAGCCGGTACCGCTCGATGACCTTGGAATGCTTCGCCACGCCGACGAGATAGATGCCACGCCTGCGCTCGCGTTGCGATTTCTCGATAGCGGCCTTCATCAGCCCATAGAGACGGACGAACTGGTCCGCGGCGAAAATCTTGGTGCGGAGCAAACCGTCCCGGACGATCAGGGTGTCACTCCCCCAGCGCTCGTAACAGACGAGGTCGTAAAGAACGGCCCATTCGCAGAGGTCGCGGTAGACCAGCGGCCATCCCGTCGACCTCGGCTTCGCCGGGATGACCGTACTCAGGTCCCCGAGGGTCGACGCCCCGAGGTCGCGCATCATCTTGCCGAGCGGGGACCAGGGATCGTCGAGATGGCGCTGCCCCAGAGCCAGGGTGTCGGTCGACGGGGAGATCACGTCAAGGAACAGCTCGTCGCCGAAGGTGTCCACCACCCGGACGACCTGCAGCGAGAACGGATTGAAATCGATCCGGTGGTTCCCGCCATCGGACGCGACGAGAGAGATCGAGTTCATGTTGCGGGGCTGGATGGTGGTGACCGCCTGACCGAGCAGGGCGACATCGCGCATCACCTCGTCGAGCAGGCCCGCATCGCCTCGGGTGGCTTCCCGGACCAGGCTCTTCAGCTCAGGAAGCCGGTCAGGGTCGAACACGCACCCTCCGGGTATCAGGGCAATGACACATTGCGCTCAGCCGACTGCGGCGCGCCTACTACCGTAACGGGGAAGAGCCGCCGCAGGTTCGGCCGTGGCTCGCGGCAGCTCAGATTTGTCTGCAGTTTGGGGGGTAATAGCACCCGAAACTGCGGACAAATCCCCCTTATCCCATCCTTCACCGGTAATGCCGGCTGGATCCGCAGAACTTCAGTCTCGTAACCCCGAGATCGAGATAAGGAGACGCCGGGAGATGGTTCCAGGCCGTTCAGGAAACGATCGAGGACGGTGCCCATGGCGGCGCGAGCGGCGGAGCGGTCGCCGGCGCGGGCTATGTAGAGGCTGGACTCGGAGATCATCGCGATCAGCAGGCGGGTGAGCGGCTGGATTGGCAGCGGCGCGATACGGCCCTGCTCCACCGCGCGGAACAGCCATTCGGCCAGCAGGTTCGAACCGTGCCTGGCCACTAGCTCGTCCCAGGCCTCGTGGCCGAGCACCGCCGGTCCTTCCACCAGCACGATGCGCTGGAAATCGTCGGTGACGACGCACAGGTCGAGGAACGCGCGCAGGCCGTCGCGGACTTCGCCCCAGGCGTCGGCGGGCGACGGCCCGGGCGACGGGGGCCGGGAGAGCTCGGCGTCGATGAGGTGCTCGGCGACCTCGCGGGCGATCTGCTCCATGACGGCGCGGAACAGGTCGGTCTTGTCGTGGAAGTGGTGGTAGAGCGCGCCCCGGGTCACCCGGGCGGCGGCCACGATCTCCTCGGTGCCGGTGGCGGCGAAGCCCTGCTCGGTGAACAGCGTGCGGGCCGCGTCGACCAGCGCCTGGCGGGTGTCGGCGACGTGCTCGTCTCGACGGGTGGGAGTCACCCGTGTATTGTCGTACATACAATCTGTATGTAGCGAACATGAAGTATGCATGAGACGGGGCGTCGGGGCCTGGCGCTGGGCCGGCCGGGCACGCAGGCCGAACCCGCGCACACGAGCTGAAGGAGTATGCGATGGGGTTGCCGCTGCATCTGTCGATCAAGCTCGGCACGCATCTGATGAAGATGAAGCTGCGCGGGGTGGAGAAGTTCCCCATGATCGTGGAGGTCGAGCCGCTGTTCGCGTGCAACCTCAAGTGCGTGGGCTGCGGCAAGATCCAGCATCCGGCTTCGGAGCTCAAGCGGCGGATGCCAGTCGAGCAGGCCATCGCCGCGGTCGAGGAGTGCGGGGCGCCGATGGTGTCGCTGGCCGGCGGTGAGCCGCTGATGCACCCGCAGATCCACGAGATGGTCAACGAACTGGTCAAGCGCCATAAGTTCGTGGTGCTGTGCACGAACGCGGTGCTGCTGCCCAAGCACCTGCACAAGTTCACGCCGTCGAAGAACTTCGCCTGGATGGTGCACATCGACGGGCTGCGCGAGCGGCACGACGAGTCGGTTAGCAAGGAAGGCGTGTTCGACCAGGCCGTCGAGGCCATCAAGCAGGCCAAGGCGGCCGGTTTCCAGGTCTACACGAACAGTACGTTCTTCAGCACCGACTCGCCGCAGACCGTGATCGACGTGCTGACCTACCTCAACGACGAGCTCAAGGTCGACCGGATGGAGATCTCTCCTGGCTACGCCTACGAGAAGGCTCCGGACCAGGACCGGTTCCTCGGCGTGGAGCAGACTCGCGAGCTGTTTGGCGCCGCCTTCGCCGAGGGACGCAGGAAGAAGTGGCGGCTGAACCACTCCCCGCTGTTCCTGGACTTCCTCGAGGGCAAGCGGGACTTCGCGTGCACGCCGTGGGGTGTTCCCTCTTACTCCCTGTTCGGCTGGCAGCGGCCGTGCTACCTGCTGGCCGACGGGTACGCCAAGACGTACGCCGAGCTGCTCGAGACCACCGACTGGGAGAACTTCGGCCGCGGCAAGGACCCGCGCTGCGACAACTGCATGGCGCACTGCGGCTACGAGCCGAGCGCCGTGCTGGCCACGATGAGCTCGCTCAGGGAGAGCATCCGCGCCGCCGTGTCCGTGTGACCCGCCTGCGGTTACGGCGGAGGGGACAGCTCATCCCAGCCGGTCTTGGATGCCGTAGAGAAACTCGAGTCCGACGAGAAGAATCCGGGCGTGGCTGCGCGCGGCCTCGGCGGCCAGGTCGTCGGTGAAGCCCGTTCCGCTGAATAGGCAGATCGTGGCCGCACTGGCATCGTGACCAGCCGCGATGAGCAAGTCGCGGGCGGGCTCGAGGCTGCGCAACTCGGCCATACCCGGTCTTCGGTCGCGGTGCTTAGCCCCGGCCGATGAACGCGATTGGCGAACCGGGAGTCCGCGGCCTGGATCCACGCGCGAGGGCCAGGACGTCGAGTTCGTGCCCGGTCCTGTGCTCGTAGGTGGCGACATCGCGGATGCGTGCGTCCTCGTGTACGACATGGCGCGCTTCATCGAACAACGGCATGCTCGGCCGCATGACATTCCTGACTAGCCAGGCACCGATCTGACCGGTGTCCTCGGGAACCTTCGGATCGGGCACAGTCCTGGTGCCGGACCGAGGCGACCACGGCCAGGGTGATCGCCTGTTCGCCGAGGGCGCGGCCGGCCGCCGAGCGGCCGACCCGGCCGCTGCCCCGCAGAGCGGTATGGCGAGCGATCGCGTCGGCGCGTTCGGGCGGACAGCGGGGAAACAGGCTCTGATTTCCTCCGCCATGCGGGCTTGCAGCTCAACGTCCTGGCCGGCACGGCGCTCGCGATCGCGGTCACGACGGCGCATCCTGGCGTCCTCGTCGGCGAGACACTCCTGTTCGGCCTGATCGAGCGCTGCTTCCTCGACCAGGATGCCCTGCCGCTCGTACCGCTTGCGGGTCCGGCTCCACCGCACCACCACGGCCGAGAGCACGCTGGCCTTCTTGGTCATGCAGAGCGGGCCCTGGTCGTCCATGATCAGCAGGTCACCGGTGCCCCCGCACTCGGCGCAGTCCCAGTCCTTGACCGGCAGGACGACCACCAGGTCGGGTGCCTTTGCCTGGCGCTTGACGATGCGCTCCTGCTGAGCCACCGGGAGGTCGGCCGGGATCCAGTGGGTTCGCCACGCGCGTTCGGCGGCAGGATGGGCGTCTGCGCTGCAGGCACTCGAAGAACTGCGTGAGCTTGTCCTGCTGCACCGGCAGGAGGCAGGTCAGCGAGTCGACGCGACCTTGCCGCCAACGGTCAAGGTGGGTGCTGTTAAGCCAGCCGATGCCCAGGCACACGTCAACGGCGGTGACGAACCTCTGTCTGGCCAGGGTCGCCTCGGCCGCGGTCACGACACGGTGCTCCAGACTCGGCGATCGGCTCACGGGAATGGAGCTTAAGGGGGATGCTTCGAACCACGGGAAATGAGCCAGGACAATGGTGCCTATGGAGCAGACCGGTACCGGGTCCGAGAGTACAGTTCCGCTACGGCTACGGCGGGCCGGACGGGTGATCGTGCTTGATCCCGATGATCGGGTGCTGTTGTTCCGGTACGACGACGAGCTGCCCAACGGGCGCCATTGGTGCACGCCCGGAGGCGGCCTGAACGACGGGGAGGACTACCCGGCAGGGGCGCGGCGGGAACTGGCCGAGGAGACCGGCTGGACCGATGTCCCGCTGAGCGGTGAGGTGCACGAGCGGACGCTGACCATGAAGCACGCGGACGTGATCGTCCGGCAGCACGAGCGGTTCTTCCTCGGACGGGTGGAGCTGGCCCAGCGCAGGCTCGGTGAGGTACAAGTCATGCACGCCTCGGACGGAATCGCCGCCTGGCACTGGTGGACGCTGGCGGAAATGGACACCACCACCGAGGTGATCTGGCCCGCCGGGCTCGCCGACCTGATCCGGGGCCTGCTCGGCCTGCGCCCGGGCTCGTGGATGTAACTCAGGTTTGCTCCCACCAGGGACGGTCGGCGGGCGCCGAGGGCGGCGCCTGGGGGGCGGGAGGCGTGGCGGGCCTAGGCGGGACGGCGGGCATCGGGGCGGCGCCGGGCATCGGGGCGGCGGGGCGGTTGGCCAGGCGGGAGTTGACCAGGACCGCGATGCCCAGCAGCACCGCGAGGATACCGGCGACGATGAGCCAGCCGACGGCGGATTCCAAGGCGGTTACCAGGCCGCAGTCGTGCGCCACGGTGTTGTCGAAGGCCTGGCCGATCTGGCCGATGCCTGAGTCGCACAGCGCCGCTTTGGGCGCAGCGAACAGGTGAGCCACGATGCCGCCGGCGAGCAGGACCACACCTGCGACGAGGGCTATGACTCCAGTCAGTTGCTTTCGCCACATGGGCCACCCCCGACGTTGACTGCCGTGCGCCAGAACCAGTCTGGGGCATGCCAGGCCGTCGTTGGTACCAATCCAGGGAGCCGGGGTGGCCGGCCCCCTGGCGTGGGCGCGCGGTCAGGCCGGGGCGATGACGACCTTGAGGGCTGAGTTCTCGGCCGCGTTCTTGAAGACGTCGCAGGCCTCGTCCATCTGGGCGAACGTGAACGAGTGGGTGCCCATCTTCTCGGCCGGGATCCGGCCGCTGGCCACCATCTTCAGCAGGGTGGGAATCGATGGTGCCGCCGGCTAGTTCCCTGACGTCGGCCACCGTGTTGTCGCTGGCCTCCACGGTGTCAGTGGCCCCGAACTCCATGGCCTTATCCAGCCGGAACTTGTTGGAGTCGATCGCGATGACCCGGGAGGCGCCCCACAGGCCGGTGGTCAAGATGGCCGACAGGCCCACCGCACCGGCCCCGACCACGGCGACGGTGTCGCCGGGGCGGACCTTCCCGGCGAGCACACCGACCTCATAGCCGGTGGGCAGCGAGTCGGCCAGGAAGATAGCCTGCTCGCTCGTGACGTTGGCGGGAACGGTGTACAGCGAGGTGTCGGCGTACGGGACCCGGACCGCTTCACCGGCTTCGGTGACTGTGCCGACCGCCTCATGGCCGAGGATCCGGCCGTCGGTGACGGCGGCCACATCACCGTGCAGAATGTGCAGGTCGGTGCCGCAGATGGTGGTGGCCACCTCCGCAGGTTGGTGAATTCACCCCCCTTGGTGGCTCCGACGTTAGCTGCGCGGGGCGGCCCCGGCTGTTTCAAAATAGGCCATGATCACGGAGCCGGGCCTCAGCGGTCCAGCGCCCGGTCCAGGTTGACCGCCGCGCTGATCAAGGCCAGATGGGTGAACGCCTGCGGGAAGTTGCCCAGCGCCTCCCCGGACGCGCCGACCTCCTCGGCGTAGAGCCCGAGGTGGTTGGCGTAGGTAAGCATCTTCTCGAAGATCATCCGGGCTTCCTTGATCCGGCCGGCCCGGGTGAGCGCCTCGACGTACCAGAACGAGCACAGGCTGAACGTGCCCTCGCCGTCGGTGATCCCGTCGTGGCCGGTGCTGGCGTACCGGGAGACCAGGCTGTCGGAGGTGAGCTCCGCAGTGATCCGGTCCAGGGTGGACAGGAACCGGGGATCGGTCGGCCCGGCGAACTTCACCAGCGGCATCACCAGTACCGACGCGTCGAGCAGCTTGCTGCCCGGATACATGACGTAGCTCTTCAGCTCTGGATCCCAGCAGGACTCCTGCACATACCGGTGGGCCGCGGCGGCGAGCTTGCGCCACCGCTCGACCGGTGCGGGCAGGCCGCGATCTCGGGCCAGCCGGCCGGCCCGGTCGAAGGCCACCCAGGTCATCAAGGCCGAGTAGGTGAAACGCTGCCGCGGGCCGCGGATCTCCCAGATGCCCTCGTCCGGCTCCTGCCAGTGCTTGGCCAGCCAGTCGAGCCGCTTGCACAGCCCGGTCCACAAGTCGTAGGAAATCGGCGCCTCGCGGTTGTACAGGTACACCGAGTCCATCAGCTCGCCATACACGTCCAGCTGCCGCTGCCCGACAGCGCTGTTACCGATCCGCACCGGCTTCGACCCCTGATAGCCGTCCAGGTGGTCAAGGATCGTCTCCTCGATGTCCTCGCTGCCGTCGATCGAGTACATGATCATGACATCGCGTTCCCTGGTCGCAGACTCGCAGCGGCGCTGGACCCATTCCATGAACGATGCGGCCTCCTCCAGGAAGCCGAGCGTCATCAGCGCGTAGATGGTGAACGCGGCATCGCGCAGCCAGCTGTACCGGTAGTCCCAGTTGCGCCCGCCGCCGAGCTGCTCGGGCAGCGACGTGGTGGGCGCGGCGATCAGGGCCCCGGTTGGGTGGTACACAAGCAGCTTCAGCACCAAGGCCGAACGCTGTACCATCTCCCGCCATCGGCCCCGGTACCTGGACTGGCTGACCCAGCTCTGCCAGAAGTCCGACGTCCGGGTGAACAGCTCCTCGGTCTCGCCGGCCGCCAGCGGCCGCACCTCGCCGTTCCATTCCAGCTCGATGTCGACGCCCTGGCCCTCCTCCAGGGTGAAGGCGGCGGCGACCCCGGACTCCTCGATCTTGAGCGCCACATCGGACCGCAGCACGCAGCGGCCGGCCGGCGACTCGAAGACCGCACCGACGCCAGCCACCAGCTGGACGGTATGCGGCGCCCGCCCGTAGTCGAACGCCGGATGGCAGGCGAGCTCGAAGGTGACCCGGCCGCGGACCGCGCGCGCCTGCCGGACGAGCAGGTCACGCGCCCGGCCGGTGCCGCTGGTCTCCGGCACCATGAAGTCGATCACCTCGCCGACCGCCTCTGCCCCCTGGAACCGGGTCAGCAAGATGTTGGTGTCCGGCAGGTACAGCTGCTTGGGCCGGCCGCTGCTGCGGCTCCGCAACGAGAAGTAACCGCCCTTGCGGGCATCCAGCAACGCTCCGAACAGGGAAGGAGCGTCGAACCTGGACGGGCAGTACCAGTCGACGGTGCCGTCGGTGCCCACGAGCGCCACGGTCCGCAGGTCACCGACGATGCCGTGCTCTTCGATCGGCAAGTAGCCCGCGGGGCTTCGGGTCGGCACGGGACCGCCGTCACCTGCGAGAAGGTACGCCATGGCTGCCATGATCTGGCGTCGGCGTTACGGGTATGTTACCGGCTCATGCCGAACGGCCTCCGGAGGGGACACTCCGTACCCTGATGGTATGGCCGACACCCGAGCATGCCTGGTTGACGTGTACGACACCATTGTGAGCTGCGACTTCCTGGCTCGCCGGACCGAACTGGCGACGATGGCCGGCGTGGCCACGCAGGCCTGGCGGGAGATATACCTGCGGCTCGAGAACATGCTGAACATGGGCCGGCTCACGAAGGCGGAAGGCTTCGAGCTGATCATGCGGGAATGCGGGGTCGACCCGCGACCGGACCTCGTCCGTGCGCTCGTCAATAAGGACAGGGAAGTGATGTTCGCGACCACGCGGCTTTACGACGACGTCTTGCCGTTCCTGGATACGCTCCGGTCCCGCGGCGTCAAGATCGCGATCGTCAGCAACTGCACCGAGTACACGCGAGAGCTGCTCGTCGACTTCGGCGTGGCCGCGCGGGCGGACGCCCTGGTGCTGTCGTGCGAGGTCGGCGCGGCCAAGCCAACGGCGCAGATCTTCCGGCATGCGCTTGATCAGCTGGATGTGACCGCTGGGGCCGCCCTCTTCGTGGACGATCAGGCGGCTTACTGCGCGGGGGCGGCCGCCCTGGGCATAACTACCGTGCGGATCGTGCGCGGCGAACTGGACGGGATCGACGGGGTCGACGGGACGGTGCCCACGGCGGGGATGACGGTGGTTCGGTCGCTGCCGGAGGTCGAGACCCTGCTCTGGGCGTGAGCGGGGCTCTTGGGGCTCTTGGGTGCACGGGCTCCGGGTGGTCAGCCGGCGAATTGGCAGGGCAGCCGCTTGATGCCGTTGACGAAGCTGGACAGTAGCCGGTCCGGTTCGCCGGCCGTGATAGCGGGGACCCGGGTCAGCAGCTCGCGCAGCATGACGGTGAGCTCCCGGCGGGCGAGGTGGGCACCGAGGCAGAAGTGCGGGCCCGCCGCGCCGAATCCCACGTGCGGGTTCGGTGAGCGGGTGATGTCGAACCGTCCGGGGTCGGCGAATACCGCCTCGTCGCGGTTGGCCGAGTAGTAGTACAGCACCACCTTGTCGCCCTCGCGGTAGGCCTGCCCGTTCATGGTGTAGTCCCGGGTCAGGGTCCGCCGCATGAACAGGATCGGTGAGGCGTAGCGCACGATCTCCTCGACCGCCCCCTCGATCCGGTTCTCAAAGTCGGCGAGCAGCAGCTCACGCTGTTCGGGAAACTCGGTGAACAGCATCAGCGCGTGCGACAGGGCGGTGCGGGTGGTCTCGTTGCCGGCCACCACCAGCAGGATGAAAAACGAGGCGAGCTCGGCGCTGGTCAGCTGTTCCCCGTCGATGTTCGCGGTCGCCAGCGCGGAGACCAGGTCGTCGGCGGGTACCTGCACGCGGTCAGCGGCCAGGCCCGTGACCAGCTCGGCGAGCGCCTGCCCGGCGCCAAGTATCTGGACGACCGCCTCGTCGAGATCATGGCTCAGGAATTCCGGATCCGACCCGGACAAGATGATGTTGCTGTTAGCCAGGACCATCTCGTACTGGTGGCCGGGGATGCCCATCATGTCGCAGATGATCTTCAGCGGCAGCCGGGCCGCGACGTTCGGCACGAAATCGCACGGACCGGTCGCCAGCAGGTCATCGACGATCGTGACCGCCGCGCGCCGCACGTCATCTTCGAACTTCGCTATCAGCCTCGGGCTGAAGGCGCGGGAGACGATCCGGCGTAGCCGGGCGTGCCTGGGATCATCCATGTTGATCATCGAGCCGAAGTACTCGTTGAAGTCGGGCGGCAGATCGACGATGTTCGTCGCGCCCCTGCGGGAGCAGAACACCTCGGGATGGCGGCTCACCTCGACCACGTCCGCATGCCGGACCAGGGCGTAGAAGCCCGGGCCCTTGTCACCGAACGGGACCACGGGCTCGGGGTAGAACCGCCGCCGTTCCTCGGCGCGCAGCCGCGCGAAGACGGCCGCCCGGTCGGCGAGCGGCAAACCCCAGAAGGCCATATCTGACAGCTCAATGCTAGTGTCTGTCATGACCTGGTTCCTGGGGCTACTGCCTGCGGCGCTCGTATCTCTTCAGCATGACCAGCATGCCCACGATAAGAATCAGCAGCAAGCCCGAGATAACCCAGTCCATCCCACACGCCTCTCCGTTTTATGCAGCCTAGCAGGACAAACCGAGCATGACCTGAGGCGCTCGGGGTCTCGCCATGGGGCCAGCTTAGGCTGGATGGCATGGAAACCGGTGTAGCGATCTTCCCGACCCATGACGCCTTCGCGCCCGCAGACATGGCGCGGCTCGCCGAAGAGCGGGGGCACGAATCGCTCTTCTTCCCCGAGCACACCCACATTCCGGCCGGCCGGCAGACGCCTTCCCCGGGCGGCGGCGAGTTGCCCCGGCGGTACGCGCATACCTTCGACCTGTTCGTGGCGGTGACCGCCGCGGTGACCGTGACCTCGCGGCTGCGGGTCGGCTCGGGCATCTGCCTGGTGATCGAGCGTGACCCGATCACCACCGCCAAGGAGGTGGCTAGCGTCGACTTCCTGTCCGGTGGACGGTTCGAGTTCGGCGTGGGCGCGGGCTGGAACCGGGAGGAGATGGCCAACCACGGCACCGACCCGCGGCGGCGGATGGCGGTCCTGCGGGAACGGGTCGAGGCCATGAAGGAGATCTGGACGAACGACGAGGCGAGCTATGCGGGCGAGTACGTCTCGTTCGAGCGGATCTGGTCCTGGCCGAAACCGGCCCAGCGGCCTCATCCTCCGGTGCTCGTCGGCGGGAACGGGCCTGGCGTGCTCGACCGGGTGCTGGCCTTCGGCGACGGGTGGTTCCCCAACCACGCCCGCGACGGCATCCTGGACCGAGCGGCGGAACTGCGCGCTCGCGCCGACCGGCCGGTTGCGCTCATGGTCATGGGCGTGCCCGCCGACGCCAAGGTGCTTGAGGCCTACGCCGAAGCCGGCTTCCAGCGGGCCGTGCACTGGCTGCCCTCGGCCGCGCGCGGGCCGGTCGAACGCGCCCTGGACCGCTACGAGGCGGCCATAGCGGAGTTCCACGGAGAGTAAGGCTGAGCTAGTGGGCCGCTTCGAAGCATGCTTCCTTGACGCCTACGAAACCATCGTGCACACCGACTTCGGCGCGCACGGGCACGAACTACTGGGGCTAGCGGGCATCCCCGCGGAGGCCCTGTACGGCGGGTTCCGGCGGGTGGGCCCGGCGCTGTCCGTCGGCCAGATCTCGATGGCCGAGGCGTTCGGGGAGATCCTGCGGGCGGCTGGCGTCGAGCCCAAGCCCGACCTGGTGCGGGCGCTGGCCGACAAGAGCCGGGAACTGCTCCTGCGGTCGGGACGCCTGTACGACGACGTCCTGCCGTTCATGCGGGAGCTCAGGTCCCGCGGCATCAAGATCGCGGTCATCAGCAACTGCGACGAGAACACACGCGATCTGCTCATCGAACTCGGGGTGGCCGCGCTGGCCGACGCCCTGATCCTCTCCAACGAGGTCGGGGTGGCCAAGCCGGCGGCTCAGATCTACCAGATCGCGCTGGACAAGCTCGGCGTGAACGCGGAGGCCGCCCTGTTCGCCGACGACAACGCGACATACTGCGCTGGGGCAGCCGCTCTGGGGATCCGCGCGGTGCAGATGATCCGCAGGACTCAAGAGGCTCAGGAGACTCAGGGGGCTGACGAGGGCGCGCTGCCAGCGGTCCACTCGCTCGAAGAAATTGAGCCCCTGCTCTAAGCACCCCGGCAGCGTCAGCGACCCCCGCGAGCCGCCGCTCGTCGCCGACCTAGACATCCAGGACATGCTGGGTGATCTTGCGCAGCCTCACTACTGCGCAAAAACGCCGCACCGCACTGCAGCCGTCCACCAGGCGCGACACCAGCACATCACTCCAAAAGCCATACCGGTGGAACATTGGGCCGGTTGCAACCGGCCCAATGTTCCACCGGGCCGGCGGTGGGACAGCCCGGGGCTGGCGAGGGCTGAAAGCTGCGGGGCTAACGGGACGGGAAGGGCTGGCGGGTCGAATGGTCTGGTCAGCGTGCAGGCCGGCCAGCCGAGACGGGTCAGCTGGTGCGGACCAGGGTGTCGAAGAGGTGGGTGAGCTCGGCGGCGGGGTCGCTGGTGAGGCCGCTGTGGACGGGGCCGGGCTGGGACGATGGTGGATCTGGGCGCGGTGAGCCAGCGGAAGCGCTCGCCGAGCGGGCGGCCGGCCAGCGGGCCTTCGGTGCAGGCCCTCTCGAACGCCGACAGGGCCGAGCGCACCGCATCCACATCGGCCGCGGGATCGATTGCGAGCAGCCGGGCCACGTCCAGCTCGATCTGGACGGCCAGGTAGCGGTAACGGTGCGAGTACACCATGACGCCGACGTTGATGGCCTCGCCCCGCTCTACCCGGGGGACCACACGAACCAGCGCATGCTCGAAGACCTCGGTCCCCCTCATAGGTGGATCACCTCGGGCACGATCGGGGCGCGGCGCAGCAGATGCTCGACGTAGGCCTCGGCGCCGCGGTCGCCGAACCATTCGGGCGCGACCAGGCCCGTTACCTGCCTGAGTAAAGGCTCGGTGATCTGGGGGGCGAGGGCGGCGTGAGCCTCGGCCAGTTCGGTGGCACGGTCACGGAGCACGTGCTCGCGGGCGTCGAACGGCCGCTTGGGCCGCGGTCGGCCAGTTGTGGTGGAAGTACAGCGCCGCGCCGTGGTCGATGAGCCAGATGTTGCGGTGCCAGACGAGGAGGTTCGGGTTGCGCCAGGTGCGATCCACGTTGTGCACGAGCGCGTCAAACCACAAGAGCTGGCTGGCGAAGCCGGGCTCGGCCGTCCAGCCGAGCGGATCGAAGCCCACCGAGCCTGGCAGGAAATCCACCCCGAGGTTCAGGCCTTCGCTGGCCCTCAGCAGATCCTGGATCTCCGGGTCAGGTTCGCTGCCCGGAATCCGCGGGTCGAGCTCGGCCAAGACCAGCTCCGGGGTGCGCAGGCCAAGCCGGCGGGCGAGCTCACCGGCGATGATCTCGGCGACGAGCGCGAGAGGGCCTTGCCCAGCGCCGCGGAATTTCATCACGTAGGTGCCGAGATTGTCCGCCTCGACGAGGGCAGGCAGCGACCCGCCCTCGCGCAGCGGGGTCACGTACCGCGTCACCGTGACGTGTTCAAGCACGCGGGCCAGGCTATCGCTCACTCCCCCGCGGCGCCGGCCTCAGCCCTGGCCGGGCCCTACAGCGTCGGCTTCAGGCCGAAGGCCGGGAACAGCTCCGCGCCGAACGTCGTGATCTCCGCGATAACGCCGGCCTCCATCCGCATGACGTCGAACTTGAACGCACGGAACTCACTGTCGCCGGGCCGCTGCAGGTAGCTCGCGGCGGCAGGCATCCGGTTGGCCCCGACCGGGATCAAGCGCCAGACGCCCATCGAAGCCGCGTTGGCCATGAGCGGCCTGATCGCCTCCGGACCGTCGAAGTGCCACGGACTAGGCGGCATCGTGATCCTGACGTCCTGGGCCGCGATCGCGATGGCAGCCTCGGTGTCACACCGTTCGTGCGCCTCGATGAACTGCTCGAGCAGCGCGCGTTCCTCGGCGCTCGGCTCCCGGGCGGTCCATTCGGCACGCCGGGCGGGCAGATGCGACTGCATCGTCGCCCGCGCCCGCTGCAGGGCGCTGTTGGTGGCCGCCACGCTGGTGCCGAGCACCGAAGCGGTTGCGCTGGCCGGCCAGCCGAGCACGTCGCGGGCGATCAGCGCCGCCCGCTGCCGCGGCGGCAGGACCTGCAAGGCGGCCAGGAACGCCAGCGAGATGGTCTCCCGCGCGATGGCGACCGACTCGGGCTGCTCGTCGCTGGGCGCGGCTTGGTCGAGCAGCAGGTCCGGATACGGCTGGAGCCACGGCACCTCGGAGCATGAGCTGCTGACCGCCCGCCTCGAGCTGCGCCGCAGCATGTCCAGGCAGACGTTCGTGGCGATCCGGTACAGCCACGCTCGCAGATGCGGACCGCCGGCAAAGCTGGACAGGCCGCGCCATGCGTTCAGGAACGTCTCCTGGACCGCGTCCTCGGCCTCGTCGAACGAGGCCAGCATCCGGTAGCAGTGGACGTGCAGCTCGCGCCGGTGCCGTTCGGTGAGGGCGGCGAACGCGGGCTCGTCACCGGCGATCGCCGCGCTCACCAGCTGACCGGTGCTGGGTTGACCGGTGCGGGGGTCCCCCATCGTCAGCTCTTGTCGTGGTCGACCTCTTGGAGCACCCAGACGTTGCCGTCCGGGTCGGCGAAATCTGCGAACGACTGGTAGCTGTCGCGGTCCGGGTGCGGGCCGTCCGCCCAGGTCCCGGACTCCATGTGGCGCACCTGGCTGATGGCCACGCCGCGTTCGGTGAGCTCGGCCCGCGCGGCGACGATGTCGGACACGACCAGGTGCATGCCCTGCGCCGACCCGGGCGCGGCCGAGGTGAGCCCATTGCCGAACCCGATCGCGCAGGCCGAGCCGGGCGGCGTGAGCTGGACCACTCGCTGCCCCTCGCCGATCGGGGTGTCCACGAGCAGGACGAAGCCCGCCTGGTCGGTGTAGAACTTCTTGGCCCGGTCCACGTCCGAGACGGGGATCAGCACCAGTTGCAGCTTGTAGTCCATGTCAGCCTCCGTAGCCTGCGTTGTTCGGTTGCCCGTTCTGTCCTGTGTAACGAAGGGCCGCGCGGAAACTCATCGGTACCGGCGGCGCCGCACCGCGTTGCGCGGCCTGCACCAGGCTACGCATCCGGCGCTGGATCGCCAGGTAGAAACGACGCTGTGTCCAGCGGCCGAACAGCCGGAACCCCCAGCGGATAAGCAGGCTCGGAATGGGCGCGGCCCGCGAGTAGCCGGACACCCTGGCCGCCGTCGCCGTCGCCGCCCCCGGCGGAGCATAAAGGCTCAATCCCCTAGAGCGGCGAATACGCCTCATAGGCGAAATTGTCCCAGCGTCACAGACCGAAGGGTCACAGGCCGAACTGCGGTCGGCGGTCGTCCGGGACCAGGTCAGCGTATTCATGGTGCTCAATCATCCAGCGGTTCACGAACGGGCAGTAGGGCAGGACCGCCAGGTTCCGCTGCCGGACCGCGTCCAGAGTCGACCGGACAAGGTAACTGCCGATGCCCTGACCGCGGAAACGGTCGCCGGTTTCGGTGTGGGTGAAGGCGATCTCGTTTCCGCGCAGGTGATACTGGACGATGCCAGCGAGTTCACCGTCCGCGCGGATCTCGAATCTCTCCTGGTCCGGATCGTCGGCAACCTGCAGGTCCATGGTCCTCAGGTTATCCGCCCGTACCCAGGGAAACCGCGCTGACCTGCATCATCTGAACCGCTCTGGAGCAGGCCGTGGTGGTGTAGGCCAGCTTGACCGGAGCCGCGCCGTCCGGCCGGTCAATGAGCAGGTACCGCGCCTGGACCGGGCCGCACGTGGTGCTGGCGTAGCCGCGCGCGTTGGTAATCTGCAGCAACGCGTTGGCCACCCCGCCCGGCTGGAGGGTGATCTCCCTGACGGTGGACGGCCCGCTGTGCGCGGCCGGGAGACCAATCGGGGCCACCGGCGTGCCGCCCGCGAGGTTGACCCCGGGATAACCCGCGAGGATGCAGCCGACCTGGCCGCGGTTGGTGAAGTCAATCACCTGATAGGTGGTGTGCGTGGTGCCCTGAGCGAGACCTAGCTGCACCTCAAGGTCAGGGCAGGGCCCGTAGCCGGACCATCCGCCGGCGACCGAGACGGCCGGCGGAGGGCTGCTGGCCCCGGCCCCCGTCGGGCTGGACCCGCCCGAATGGGATGGGACCACGGGAGAGGAGCCGGCCAGGGTCGAGGAAGGCGCCGGGTCCGCGGTGGCCGCCGGGGCCGAGCTACCCGAGGCCGCGGGCGAACCAGATGACCCGGTACACGCGGTGGCGAGCATCGTCACGCATACCAGCAGGCCACCGCCGAGCACCAACCGGGCTCTGACTACCTGGGTAACAGAAGTAATCAAGGGTTTCCCTTCGCCTCATCCGTTTTACCCGCCCGCGTCACAGATAGGACGCTCGCCGACCGATCGTGGTTGGCCCCCTTAGGCGGAGGAGTGTCAGCGGCGCGTGGGCGGTAACGGGTCAGGGCGGGAAAGAGCAGCGCGATCAGGGCGGCGGCGGCCAGGCAGCCGATGCCACCGCTCACCGCGCTGAAGGCGGGTGTAGTCAGGGCGGCGACCGTGCCGGTTTCGACGTTGCCGAGCGGGGCGCCGCCCGTGCCGATGATGTACTCCACGCTGGAGACCCGGCCGCGGAACTCGTCCGGAGTCAGGGTCTGCACGATCGAGCCGCGGAACGTCACCGTCAGCGTGTCGGCGGCGCCTGCCACGGCGAGCAGGACCAGGGCGAGTGGAAAGCTGCGGGTCAGCCCGAAGCAGGCGATCGCCGCGCCCCAGATCATCGTGCCGGCCAGCAGGCCCCGGCCCGGCCGCGAAAGCCGTCCGGTCGGGCCGGACATCGCCGCCGACAGCAGGCCGCCGACTCCGACGGCCGCGTTGAGCAAGCCGAGAGTCTGCGGCCGGCCGCCGAAATGCGCGGCGTTCAGGGCCGGGAAAATCGCCACCGGGAGGCCGAGCAGCATGGCGTCCAGGTCGGTGAGGAACGCCGCGACGAGCACCGGCCTGCGACGGATGAACCGCAGTCCTTCGGTGGCCGCCCGCAGGCGGCCCGGTGCCGGTGGAGCCGACGGAGCTGCCGGGGCCGGCTGGGGGCGCATCGCGGGCAGGCGGGCGGTCGCGTACAACGATGCGACGAAACTGACGGCGTCCACGGCGTAGCACATCCGCAGGCCGAACGCCGCGGCGATCACCCCGGCCAGGGCCGGGCCGGCCAGCATGGTGATGCGCCCGCTGAGCGTATTCAGCGCGATCGCCGCGGTGAGCTGGTCTGAGCGCACCAGCCGGGGCATGAACGTGCGGCTCGCCGGAGCGCTGATCGCCTGTAGCACCGCTTGCACCATGGCCAGCAGGTAGAGCAGCCACAGCTGGCCGAACTGGGCGTAAGCCTGCGCGGCGAACGCGGCCGAGACCGCCATCAGGCCCACGCTGGTGGCCAGCGTGAGCTTGCGCCGGTCGACCACGTCGGCGATCGCGCCGCCGAGCAGGCCGATGATCAGGACCGGGACGAAGGTCAGGCCGAGCAGGCCGACGTCGAGTGAGGATCTGGACAGCTCCCAGACCTGCAGCACCACCGCGAACGCCGTCATCGAGCTGCCCAGGGACGACAGCAGACGGCCAGCCAGCAGCCTGCGGAACGCGGGACTTTCCCGGGCCGGCCCGACGTCGGACAGCAGTCGCTTCACCGGGCCTCATCGGGCACCGCGGTATCACCGGTCCGGGCCGCCTGACCGGCGATTGCGAGCAACGCCGCCCGGCGTGCGGGCTGCGAGTCATCTCCGGGAAGCGCCGCGTGCAGCGTCCTGGCCGCGTCGCGGATCCGGGTGTACATGGGGCGGGATACCACGGCCCGTTCGGCTAGAAAAAGAGTGTCAGTGAGGGCGGCGGGCAGCTCGGCCTCCAGCTCAGCCGCCGCCAGGTCAGTGGCCGCCCATTCCGCCTCGATCAGCGGGAGCAGCGCGCGGGACCGGGCGGTCAGCGAGGCGATGCGCTGGCGAGCGTCGGCGCCGGGTTCAAGGGTGAGCAGGCCGCCCCGGGCCATCTGCGCGACGGTCTGGCTGGCGGCGGAATGCGTGACGCCGACGGCGCGGGCCAGGTCGCCGATGGACAGCGGGCCCAGGGCGACGATGGCCCGGACCACCGGGCTGAACCGGGGTCGGTAGCCGGTGATGCCGAGCTCGGCGTAAACGCGGGCGACGTCGCCGTCGAGCAGCTCGAGCACGTGCCGCATCCTGGTGCCGAGCCCGGCGAAGCTGTCCACCAGCCAATTCTAACAGCACTGTTACATGTTGACCCGGCGGTGATAGTGTCCCTAGAACATCGCGAAGATCTTGCCAGCCGTTACCTGGCAGCAGGGCTGGTCAGCCCGCTTCTGTGGCGTAGACGACGATGTTGCTCAGGTAGTGGCCGGTGGTGGAATCGAAGGTTCCGCCGCAGGTAATGAGGCGCAGCTCAGCGTCGGGCGTGGGCCCGTACACCGTCTGCGTCGGGAACTGGTTCTTCAGGTAGGTCTGGACCGTAGTCACCCGGAACAGCACCATGGTCCCGTCCGATCGCCGGACGTAGACCTGGTCGCCCCGGCGCAACTCGGACAGCCGGTAGAACACCCCGGGACCGCTGGGCGAGTCAATGTGCCCCACGATGATGGCCGAGCCGATGGCACCCGGACGCGGGCTGCCCGTGTACCAGCCCGCGACGGACGTCGTGGACGGTACCTGCAACGCGCCGTTCGACTGCAGGCCGAGCCTGATCAGGTTGGTTTTGACGCCGATCAGCGGGATGGTCAGCGACACCGGGCTGGCGACCGGGGCCGGAGCGGCCGACTGCGGCGGGGCCACGATCTGGCCGGTCGGGGCGGGCAGCGCGTTCACCCCGGCCGCAACCGGGCGCATGGCCAAAGTCGAGTGCCGCGACAGCAGCAAGCCCACCGATCCAGCTACGATCACGGCCAGGCCGACCGCGAAAATGATCGCGGCCGGCCTGCGAAACGACATCTCTCAGACCCCAGAACGCAGCTGACGACGTAGCCCGTTACGGCGCAGGCTGAACCCGCCGGTCAGGGCGAGCAGCGAGCCTGCTCCGATGAGCGCCGCCCACGGCAGCGGTGAGCCCGGGCCGTGCGGCGCGGTCCCGCCGAATCCGGTCGTGACGGAACCCAGCGGTGGCTTACCCGCGCCGGCCGCGTCCTCCAGGCTGATCATCTCAAGACCGCTGGCTCCGTCCAGCACCACCAGCGTGTGCACGGTCCCCGCGGCAAGCGTGATGCGCTGGCTCGCCGTCACGTTGCCGCTGATCGCCGCCATGGTCCAGGTACCGGCCGGGATGGCCTGGTAGGAGCTCACGGAAGCAAAGGACGACTTGGGCACGATGGTTTTTCCGCCACACGTCACCTTGACCGTTTGCTGCTTCAGGGAGGCTTGGATCACCCGCACCAGGGACTTACCCGGCGGCGTGGTCAGGTCGTCGCTGAGGACCTGGAGCCGCAGGCCCGACTTCGGGCCCATGCCCGCCACCGTGTAGGCGTGATCCGCCTTGATCGTCACGCTGGTGGACAGGACAGGCTGGCTGGTGGCGGAAGCACCCGAGGCCCGCATGGCGACGCTGTAGTCACCAGCGGTCACCGCCTCATAGGGCGATACCGTGCCGTAGGCGACGTGGTGAAGCACGATCTGCGCGTTGGAATTGCCGAACGAGTAGAGATAGACGTCCACCGCAGGCGTGTTCGGCGAAAGGTGAGCGAGCCTGATCCATCCGGTCCCCGTGGTGGCCGACGAAGCATAAGCCGCGACGGGAATCCCGAGCAGCAGGGCCGAAGCGGCCAGCAGCATGGAAATTCGTCTGATTAGTGCCGAAAACCCCATTTTAAGTCCCTCCCCAAACCATGAATCGCTAATTGCCTCCTAGGTCCATCGGACTGGGGGCACCGTACCGTACCGTGACCACTGACTGACCGCTTGCGAGCTTGGTGATGATCTTCTCCGCAGGTACGAAATTGCCTTGCTGCGCAGTCCAGAACGCGAGTATCGCCGACAGGCTCGCTGGCGGGACGACGCCAATTTCGACACCGCGCCACGGGATGGCAAACGGCACGCCTGGCGACGAGACATCGAACGCTACCAGTTGCACCGGCATACCGTGCGCAAGTTGCGCAAGCGTTACAAGCAGCAGCGGATCGACCTGACCAGCGCGAAGTTCAGCGCGAGCGGTGGCGCTTGCGTGGACATGCTTATTGTTCAGCAGCTGTTGACCCGCCTGGATGCGGCTGTTGCGGTCCGCGGGAAGCTGGGCGTTGAAGGCCGCGGTTCCGCCCGGGGCCAGGTAGCGGACGTCTACCTCCTCCGGGCCCGAGCCGAACCTGGCGATCACCTGCGGCGCATAGACGCTGGCGAGCCGGGTGCCGAACTGACTGCGGATGGCCGGCGTCGCGATGATCAGCTCAGCGCCGAGCGGGTCGGGCGCCGTCGACGGCAGCACCATCAGCTGACCTGCAGGGTAACCGCTCTGCTGAGCCTCCTGGCACATGATGTAGTCACACGACACGTCGACGCCTGCGGTCACCTCGGACGTGATCCACTTCGCCGCGGCCAGCCGGTTAGCCGTGGCTAGCTGCAGCGGAGTCGTGCCTGGCACCCCGCCGCTGGGCCGCCTCCCGGTGGATGCCTGCTGGTTCGCCCCGGTGAAGGCCAACGTGATCCCGGCCCCCAGGGCCATGGCCACGAGCGCGCTCAGCACGACGACGAGCCGCCTCCGGCGGCCTGCCGAAGGCTGACTGACGCGGTGGTGGCGTTCCAGCCACAGATGCACCGTGGTGCCGGCCACAGTCGACCAGGATGGTTCCGGCCGCCGACTAGGCGTTCCCGGTGCGCGTCGTTGAAGGTCCTGGCCCATCTCCGCTCCCCCGCAGTCCCGCACCTGGAGGGGACTGTCTACCCAAAGCGTTCCGATCATACGCTCTCCGCCGATTTCCGCCAATACAATCACTTACCGATCACTAACGCCTTGAAGCGCTTGATCATTATCAGGTACGACCATCGCTAGATTTTTCGTCCCATATGCGGCAACCGAAGACCGCGTCCCGGACTGACCTCGGCATAGGCTGCGATCGTGCTCGACTATGACCGCGAGGCGGCGCGCCACGGGGCCACCCGGGGCGGCGACGCGCGAGCGCGCCGGCGCAGGCCATCGGTGCTCAGGCCGGCGGCTGCTCCGGCGCGCCGGACAGGACCTCGTCGCGGACCGCGGCCCATTCCAGGGAATGGCGGATGCCCTCGGCGATGTCGTACTGCGGCCGCCAGCCCAGCAGGCGTTCCGCCCGGCCGATCCGCGTGTAGGCACCGACCGTGTCACCTGGCCGCCGTGCGGCGGCCCGCGCCTGCACCGGGTGACCGGCGACACGGTTGAACGCGTCCAGGAGCTCCCGGACGGTGGTGCCGGCGCCGGTGCCGACGTTGATGACCGTGGCCGGCCCGGGCATCGCGTCGAATCGGGTGAGCGCGGCCACGTGCGCCGTGGCCAGGTCCCAGACATGGACGTAGTCCCGCAGGCCCGAGCCGTCCCTGGTGGGCCAGTCGGTCCCGGTGACCGGGAACGGGTCTCCGGCTTGGTAGGCCTGGATCATCTTGCCCAGGGCGTGGGTCGGCCATTTCAGCTGCAGGCCGGTACGCATCTTGGGGTCTGCGCCGATCGGATTGAAGTACCGCAGGGACAGCACCCGGATGAGCTGGGCGGCGGCGATGTCAGCGAACATCGCCTCGCACACCGCCTTGGTCCGCGCGTACGGGCTTCGCGGGTCAAGGGGCGAGTCCTCGTCCACGGCGAGGTCGTCGCCGGCCCGGTAGATGGAGGCCGAGGAACTGAAGATCAGCCGATGGCACCCGTTACGCAGCAGGTGCGTGACGAGATCCAGGCTCTTGGCCACGTTCGCCCGGTAATACCCGACCGGATCGGCGACCGAGTCCGGGACGACGATCAGGGCCGCGGCGTGAATGACGGCGTCGATGTCCGGGTGCTCCGCGAAGACGCGGTCGATCAGCGGACCGTCCGCGATGTCACCCAGGTAGAACTCACGGCCAGCCGCGAACTCACGCCGTCCCGTCACCAGGCTGTCCAGGATCACCGGGCTGATCCCCGCGTCGGAGCAGGCCGATGCCACCGTGCTGCCGATGTAGCCGGCGCCCCCCGTGATCAGGACCTTCATCCTAGGGAGCTTACCCGGGCAAGATCTGGGCGGCGCGCTCGCGCATCTCTACCTTGCGCACCTTTCCGGTGACCGTCATCGGGAAGTCGTCGACGATGTGCACATAGCGGGGGATCTTGTAGTGCGCCAGCTTCCCTGTGCAGAACTCTCGCAACGACTCGGCGGTCAGCGCCGGAACTCCGGGCCGCAGCCGCACCCAGGCCATGAGCTCCTCACCGTACCTAGCGTCAGGAACGCCGATGACCTGAGCATCCAGGATGTCTGGGTGGGTGTAGAGGAATTCCTCG
>OCZT010000609.1_pt1 | contig 35958 bp, 20 predicted proteins | sample 1539031 | NCBI WGS metagenome assembly OCZT01 (sample SAMEA3539308, study PRJEB22396) | soil metagenome | biome: tundra; feature: field; material: soil | place: USA | collected 2010-05 | depth 0.15 m | reverse complement strand
TAAAGTGAAACCAGGATTACTAACCAAATGTGTAAGGTTTTTCTAGGACGAGACAATTTAGTGGAAAAGCCAGTGGCCTTGACCACCTTTAGCCGGAGTAAATTGACCATCCCTTACCGGAGTTAAGTGCTTGTTTTTAAGTATTGTATGTTATTTGTAATCTTATCGGCCAAATGTGGTCAGAACTTCCGACTTTTCCAGTTATCATAGATCTCAGAAAGACTCAATTTTATATACCATTCATTGTCACTAAGGTTAAAATGGAAAAATTGTTTATTGAGTTTTAGAAGTTCTACAAGCCTGTTGACAAGTGAAGTTTTACCAACTCTTGTTAATCCCCAGAGATTGATTATCAAAATAAATTATTAAAATACCTTAAAGGTGATTTTAGAAACGATTAACCAAATTTGTCGAATAAGATGAAGTCTGAGGAAAATTCTGAAATCAATTGTACTTAAATTACACTATACTATTAATCATTGAAAAATATTTTATTCTTATAAGTTGTTAATAATAAGAGATATATTACTGATCATAAAAAACATTAGAAAATAATTTTAAAATATTTGCAAATTTAAACGTTTAAGCATATTTTTATAGCAAATAAAATTTCTTAACGTTTTATAAAAATTTTAAAATTTCGAAAACGTAATTTAGTAAAAGTAATACTTTGAATCAGGAAACTAACTAGTGTTATTAGGTACAAAATATTGAACGTATTAAATAGAGATGAAGCGTGTAACACTGAAAGATATAGCAAAAAAAGTTGGAGTTTCAACTGCTCTTGTATCCTATGTTATGAATGGAAAAGAAAAGGGGAAAAGAATAGGTGAAGATTTAGTAAAAAAGATACGACAGACGGCTGAAGATTTAAATTATCAACCTAATGAGATTGCAAGAAGTCTACGGAATGGATCAACAAAAACAATTGGTTTAGTAGTAGCAGATATAGCCAATCCTTTTTTTAGTTATTTGGCAAGGTGTATTGAAAATGAGGCTTTGAAATTTGGATACGCTGTTATTATTGGCAGCTCGGATGAAGTGGTGGAAAAGTCGGAATTATTGATAAACACTTTAATAAATAGACAAGTTGATGGTTTTATAATTGCACCGGCGGAAGGAACAGCATATCAGATTAATAATATTCTTGAGAAAAAAATTCCACTAGTCCTAGTTGATAGATTTTTTCCTGAACTTAATACCAATTATATTGTAATAGATAATTATCAATCAACTTATGATGCTACTTCTTATCTTATAAAAAATGGATTCAAAAAAATCGCATTCGTTGCATACAAATCATCTTTGATTCACATGAAGGAACGAAAAAGAGGTTATGTTGAGGCTATGCAGGCAAGCAATTTGGCTAAAAATACACATATTATCGAAGTAAACTCTTCTAGTTTGAGAACTGATATTAAGAATGCATGTCTGGATATATTGATTTCCGAAAAAAAAATTGATGCATTAATTTTTGCAACCAATTTACTTTCAATCGAAGGATTATACTGTGTAAATGAGAAAAAAATCAAAATTCCTGATGATATTGGCTTTATTGGTTACGATGGAGGAGATTGTTTTAATTTGTTTTATTCACCAATAACTTATATTGAGCAACCTATTGAAGAGATTGCTAAAGAAACGGTTAAGCGGTTAATGGATTATTTTGTTAATGGTGAATCATCATCAAAAATTTTACATATAATATTGAAATCTAATTTGATAGTTCAAAATTCTTGCTAATATTTTGTTTTAATTAGTTAAACGATTAAATAAAATATTGCTTTAAAGTTAAATAATTTAAGAATTTAATTATAAATCGATTAATTAATTATAAATTAATACATAAAAACCTCATCAACGTTAAAATTTTAATTGATTATGAAAAAGCAATTCATGATTTGTTTATTACTCTGTTTTTTGACATTTATTTCTTTCTCTCAGACCAAGTTTAGTGGTTTGGAAATGAATATAGGTAATCTATACAGATTATCTGATGCTAAAACCCGTTCAATTAGCCCCGAAAACTTTTCGGGGGAAAAAGGGAAAGCAGGTATGGCAGATCCTGTAAACAAAGACAAAACCAACACTGCCAATGCATTCAATGCTGCACGCGATCTTGGACAGGGATGGAAGGTTAATCCTTATGTCATAATTAAGCCAGGTGAGACATTTACAATGGCTGAGATAGAAGGACCTGGTGCCATACAGCATATCTGGATGACACCTCTTGGAAAATGGAGGTTCTCTATTTTAAGAGTCTATTGGGACGATGAAACGGAACCATCAATTGAATGTCCTGTTGGCGACTTCTTTGGAATGGGATGGAATCAGTATGCACCTCTCGTTTCTTCTGCTATTTGCGTTAACCCTGGCAGTGCTTTTAATTGCTATTGGGTAATGCCTTTTCGTAAGAAATGTAAGATTACTATGGAGAACATTAATCCAGACGCCACAGCTTTGTCCTTATATTATCAAATTGATTACACTTTAACCGATATACCTACAGATGCAGCCTATTTGCATGCACAATTCAGACGTACAAATCCAAATATAACATCAATATATACTATTGTGGATGGTATTAAAGGGAGAGGACAATTTGTTGGTGTGTATGTGGCACTGGGAGTTGACAATAATGGTTGGTGGGGTGAAGGCGAAATAAAGTTTTTTATTGACGGCGACAGCAAATTCCCGACTATCTGTGGAACCGGTACCGAGGATTATTTCTGCGGCTCATATGATTTTGATACTAGAAAGAAAAACACATCCGGTGTCGAAGAAACTGTTTATACCGAATTCTGTACTCCTTATAGCGGTTTACCCCAGGTTATCCGAGGCGATGGGCACTACAATGTAATGCAACGCTTTGGCCTTTATAGATGGCACATCATGGATCCGATTCGTTTTGATAAGGATTTGAAAATAACGATCCAGGATTTAGGATGGCATGAGGGGGATAGGTACTTGAAACAGCAGTCGGATATTGCTTCTACTTGCTTTTGGTATCAGATCGAACCTCATGCCAGTTTCCCCAAACTTCCTGATTGGCAAATGCTTGAAGTTAATTAATATATAAACATAAAAAAATTTATTTAAATGGAAAATAGACTAATAGGCCGCTTACCTAAAGTTGGTATTCGCCCGGTAATTGATGGCCGGGAAAGAGGTATCAGGGAATCCCTTGAAGAACAGACGATGAACATGGCCAGGGCTGCTGCTAAACTTATTGAAGAGAATCTAAGGTTTCCTTCAGGTGAAAGAGTCGAATGTGTTATTTCGGAAACTACTATTGGAGGTATTGCTGACGCAGCCCGTTGTGCTGATCAATTCGAACGAGAAGGAGTAGCTGTTTCCCTGACTGTGACACCATGCTGGTGTTACGGGGCAGAAGTAATGGACATGAATTTCCTGATTCCCAAAGCCATATGGGGTTTCAACGGGACAGAACGCCCGGGCGCCGTTTATCTGGCATCAGCATTGGCGGGGTATACTCAAAGGGGGCTGCCTGCATTTGGCATTTATGGGAAAGATGTGCAGGATTCAGGGGATCAGTCGGTTCCGGATGATGTTAAGGGAAAAATATTGAGGTTTGTGAAATCAGGTTTGGCTGTAGCTATTATGAAGGGGAAAACGTACTTATCTATTGGATATACTTCAATGGGAATTGCAGGTTCTACTGTAAATCCGGATTTCTTTCAGGATTATCTAGGAATGAGGACTGAATTTGTGGACATGACAGAAATCCTCCGTCGTATTGAACAGGGAATCTATATAAAAGAAGAGTTCGAAAAAGCAATGGCATGGGTTAAAGAAAAATGTATAGAAGGATTCGATGTAAACAAAAAGCCTTCGGATCGTAAAAGGAAGGACTGGGAATGGGAGATTGTGGTGAAAATGACCCTTATTATGAAGGATTTGATGGTCGGAAATCCGAAGCTTGCAGCGATGGGTTTTGGTGAAGAAGCAAAAGGGAGGAATGCGATTGCCGGTGGATTCCAAGGCCAACGTCAGTGGACCGACTTTTATCCTAATGGTGATTTCACTGAGACTATATTAAATTCCTCATTTGATTGGAATGGTATAAGAGAGGCATTTGTTTTTGCTACTGAAAATGATAGTCTGAACGGGGCATCAATGCTTTTTGGGCACCTGCTGACCAATACTGCTCAGATATTTTCTGATGTTCGAACCTATTGGAGTCCCGAATCGGTAAAACGTGTCTCCGGTCATGAATTATCAGGCCTGGCAGCCAACGGAATAATCCATTTAATAAATTCCGGTTCAACTACGCTCGATGCTACTGCTCAGCAAAGGGATAAAGATGACAAACCTGTGATGAAACCCTGGTGGAATATCACTTCGAAAGAAGCAGACAAATGCTTGGAAAATACCAGGTGGTGTGCTGGCAACAAAGAATATTTCAGGGGTGGAGGTTTTTCATCTCAATTTAAAACTGCCGGTCAGATGCCAGTAACTATGAGCAGAATCAACCTCGTCAAGGGACAAGGACCTGTTCTTCAACTGGCCGAAGGCTGGACTGTTGAGTTACCTGATGATATACATACGGTACTGGACAAGCGTACTGATCCAACCTGGCCAACAACATGGTTTGTACCGAGGATTAACGGAACAGGTCCTTTCAAAGATGTTTATTCTGTAATGGCCAATTGGGGCGCAAATCACGGTGCAATATCATATGGTCATATCGGGGCTGATTTGATCACTCTCGCATCGATTCTGAGAATTCCGGTATGTATGCATAATATAGTTGAGGAAAATATTTTCCGCCCAAGTGCCTGGAATTCTTTTGGAAGCGATAAAGAGGGTTCTGATTATAGATCATGTAATACTTTCGGTCCATTATATAAATAGGTTAGTTGGTTAGTTAGTTATGGGATCAAACCGGGTGAAAGCCCGGTTTTTAAAAATGAACTTAATGAAATCAAATACTTTTTTCACATTAATACTACTATTATCTGTTTTCCCTTTTTTAACATCGAATACAGATAGAAAATTAAAGAAACATATGAATCAACCTGAAGAAAACAGCTATAGTAAAGACAAGTCATTTCTCAAAAATTATTGTGATCTGATTGAATTGAATAATGGAAATGCTAAAGTTCTACTTTCAAAAGATTATCAGGGTCGGGTTTTTACCAGCACTGCCACAGGCGATAAAGGATTAAGCTTTGGCTGGATAAATTATAACCTTTTTAGATCAGGAAAGGTTAGCTCTCAGTTCAACCCATACGGAGGTGAAGAACGTCTTTGGTTAGGCCCGGAGGGAGGCCCTTTTTCCATATATTTTGAAAAAGGGAAAGAACAAATATTTGAAAATTGGGTGGTCCCGAAAGAAATAGATGTCTTAGCATTCGATGTTGTCAGAAAAACCCCTCAAAGTGTCAGCTTTCAAAAAGAATTTACTTTAAAAAATTACATTGGGACTAACCTAAATATAAGAATCGAAAGAAATGTAAAATTATTTAATTCACAAGAGGTTGAAAATGCATTGAATTGCCCCATTGATAAATCGCTGAGGTATGTAGCTTATGAATCTGAAAATATTCTGATAAACAAAGGAGATAAAGTGTGGAATAAGCAAACAGGGGTCCTGTCTTTATGGATTTTGTCCCAGTTTAATCCATCACCAGTGGGTGTAGTTTTTATTCCTTTTGAGAAAGGGATGGAAAACGAATTGGGTAAAATAGTCACAGATGATTATTTCGGAAAGGTTCCTGCAGACAGGCTTTTAATAAAGAATGGGATTATTTTTTTCAAAATAGATGGAAAATATCGCAGCAAAATAGGGATATCACCAAAAAGATCTTTGCCATTTTGTGGAAGTTATGACAGCAAAAAGCAGGTACTCACGTTGCTATGGTTTTCTTTGCCCAAAATTCAATCTGAATATGTAAACTCAAAATGGGGAAACAAAGATCCTCTGAATGGAGATGTTGTAAATTCTTATAACGACGGGCCGGTTGAGGATGGATCTATAATGGGCCCATTTTATGAGATTGAGAGTTCTTCTCCAGCAGCCTCTCTTTCGCCTGGGCAAAAAATCGTTCATGTTCAGCGAATTTTTCACATAACTGGTGATGAAAAGAAATTGAGTTTAATAACAGAAAAATTATTCAATTTAACTATCACAGAAATCAAGGAAGCTTTTACCCAAAATTAATATTGCTTTTTTATGAACAAGAATAAAAAGTCAGTTTCACTTATTAAGAGTCCGGATGGGACAAGTTATCTTATCCCATTTATACTTGTTACTAGTTTATTCCTTCTTTGGGGATTTGCACATGGACTCTTAGACGTACTAAACAAACATTTTCAGAATATATTGCATGTATCAAAAGCCCAATCTGGATTTGTTCAATTCTCTCTTTACATTGGGTACCTTATAATGGCAATTCCAGCTGGCCTTATCATGAAAAGGTTTGGTTACAAGTTTGGAATTATTCTTGGCCTAGGACTTTTTGCACTTGGAGCGTTTTTATTTTATCCTGCAGCTTCTTTTAGGTCATTTATTCCCTTTTTGTTGGCTCTATTCGTTATAGCTTGCGGTTTAGCCTGCTTAGAAACTGCAGCAAATCCATATTCAACAGCACTTGGTCCTAAAGAATCTGGTCCCCGACGAATTAATTTTTCACAATCATTCAATGGCTTAGGATGGATTCTAGGGCCACTTATTGGAGGATTACTTATTTTTGGAGCAGCAAAGACAGGTGAGGCAGAAAAATTTGATTCAATTCTTATTCCTTACATGTTAATCGGGTCAATTGTTGTTTTAGTTGCAATTGCATTTATTTTCACAAAATTACCCGACATAAAAGAAAAAAATTCCGAAGGGTCAGAAGAAAACCCTCCAATACGAATGTTATTGAAGCATCCATTCTTTATCCTTGCAGTTGTCACACAATTTTTATATGTAGCCGCTCAAACTGGAATCAATTCCTTTTTTATAAATTATGTCACTGAAGAACTTCCAAGTGTTATTACTCCGATTCAAAATATTATGAACAATTTAGGACATTTTGGAGAAGTATTCAGACCTAAAAACCCAGAACAGGCTGCATCACTTATCCTTGCAATAGGCGGGATGGGGCTATTCTGGTTAGGTAGAATTTCCGGATCTTATTTCTTGAAATTTATGAATCCTAACAAAATGCTTATTGTATATGGATTGATAAATACCTTATTCATGGTCCTAGTGGTTTTAGGGTTAGGGTTAATTTCCGTAGTTGCACTATTTTCCACATATTTTTTTATGTCAATAATGTTCCCAACAATCTTTGCCTTGGGTATTCGCGATTTGGGTGCTTTGACAAAAAAAGGATCCTCATTTTTAGTGATGGCTGTTGCAGGGGGAGCGTTTTGCCCTCCAATTATGGGAGCAATTGCTGATCATTTAAAAATGGCAATTGGCTTTTTAATCCCTATGGTTTGTTTTGCTTTTATTTCCTATTTTGGATTAATCGGATATAAGAAGTCTTTAAAAGAAGTTGCCTAATTTATAATAATTTAAACGTTAAAGCCTATGGAAAATTCAGAACTATAACAAAAGAATTAAGTATTATCTGCATTAAAACAGTTAATCCTTTTTAATTATTCACTTAAGATTTAAAATTGATTGTGGATGTAGATGTTGTAAACTAATCTTTAAGATTTAATGAAGTTTTAATAAAAACCCTAAAATTAAAAATCTAAAAATATGTTAAAATATAGAATTAAAAAAATAAACTGGGCAGCAACTCTAGTGTTTTTTATTTTGTTTTCTTTAACTAAAAATGTATGTGCTGAAAACAATATGCAAACGCAACAACAGCAGTCTGTTCAAGGTAAAGTATCTGACGTGAAAGGGATTCCTCTCCCTGGTGTTAATGTGGTTATGAAAGGTACAACAACTGGCACTATTACTGATGTTGATGGGAACTTTAGTATTTCGGTACCGAATCAAAATGCAACATTGGTATTTTCTTTTATAGGATTTTTAACTAAGGAGGTTACTATTTCTAATTTGCAATTCCTAAATGTTACATTGGCAGAAGATGTCCTTTCTCTTGAAGAGGTTGTTGTGGTTGGTTATGGTACTCAAAAGAAACGCGATCTGACTGGAAGTGTAGGATATGTTTCTACTAAAACAATTGAGAATAATGCTGTTTCAGGTATTGGTCAGGCGTTGCAAGGTAAACTAGCTGGGGTAGAAGTCAGTCAAACTAGTGGTGACCCGCGTGCAGAAGTATCAATCAATATTCGCGGTTTAGGAACATTTGGTGCTAGTTCGTCCCCTTTAATAGTGGTAGACGGTATGATTACTAACGAAGGGCTCACTGATATTAATCCTAGCTCAATAGAAGATATTGTAGTTCTAAAAGATGCATCATCCGCAGCTATTTATGGTTCAAGAGGAGCAAATGGTGTTGTTCTGGTATCAACTAAAAGAGGAAGTTCAGAACGACAAAGTGTTCAGTTTTCGACTTATTATAGTGTTGATAACGTTCAACGAATAAATACACCTGTTGATGCAAAAACCTATGCAACTATGATGAACGAGTACTTTGTAAATGGAGGGGCAGCCGCTCCATTTACCGATGCGGAAATTGCATCGTTTACCAAAAGCACTAATTGGCAAGATGAGATCTTTCATACCGGAAGCAAACAAAACTATGAGCTTTTAGTTAGTGGCGGTACTAAGAAAAATATATATGCCCTTTCTCTGGGTTATTACAAAGGAGAGGGTATTGTGATTAATGATAAATATGACAGATATAATATCAGATTAAATAATGATATTACGCCATTCGAAAGATTGAAGATTGGAACTCTTATTGGGTTGAGCTATGGGACCGTTAACCAAGGTGACCCGGGGGGTGCAATCAATGAAGCAATGATTTACCCACCTTGTGTTCCTGCTTATTTACCAAATGGCAATTTTGGAATTGCTGATCATATCGGAGAACCTGTAACGATGAGTTCACCGCTTGTTAATGCTTTAATGCCCCAAAACGAATCTATATACATTCGTGCACTGATCAGTACATATGCCGAATATGAAATTATAAAGGGGTTGAAATTTAAAACCAGTGTAGGTGTGGAATATTACGGTACCGACCTCACTAATTTTAATCCAACTTATGACTATGGTACCAGTAATAATAACCTGCTTGCATCACTTACGAGGCAAAGTATTAGTGATAAAAACTTACAGTGGGATAATATCCTGACATATTCTAAAACCATTAATGTAAAACATAGTATTAATCTTTTAGCAGGTTATACTTTCCAAACAGACAGGTACGAATATTTTAGTGGTTTTAGGCAAAGCTATGCAAGTAACGATCCATCGCTGCAAATTTTGGATGCCGGATCAGAAAATGATCAGGCACGAGGGAATTACTCTGAATGGGCATTACAATCCTACTTAGGTCGCTTGAATTATTCATATATGAGTAAATACCTATTTACAAGCAATATACGAATAGACCAGTCTTCAAGATTTCCTACAGCAAATCGAACAGGTGTATTCCCTTCTTTTTCTTTAGGATGGGTTCTTTCAGAAGAAGATTTTTTAAAAGACAAACTAGGACCGGTAAGCTTTTTAAAACTTAGAGGAGGTTATGGGTTATTAGGGAATCAGGATATTGGCAATTATCCATATCAAAGTACATTGAGTTCAAACGCTTATTATTCTTTTGGTGCAGGTTCTGCTGGTACTGTTGTTGTTGGTACTGCTCCCACATCAAATGTAAATTCAAATATTTCATGGGAAAAAACAGCTACCTCCAACATTGGTAGTGAAGTCAGATTATTTAATGATAAATTAAATTTTATTGTTGATTATTATAATAAAATCACCTCTGATGTTTTAGTAAGTGTTCCTCTTCCTGCATTATCAGGATTATCTGGAAATCCTTATCAGAATGTTGGTAGCGTCAGAAATAGGGGAGTTGAATTTACTTTGGCATATAGCAACATGAATGAAAAAAAGGATTTTACTTATCAAGTTGGACTTAATTTAACCTCAAACAGAAACGAAGTAATAAAACTTAGCACCGATGCTACAATAATCACTCAAGGTGGCGTTCAGTCTCAGTGGGAAGCACACACTGAGCAAGGTCATCAGATTAATGAGTTTTATGGTTATGTTGCAGATGGTATTTTTCAAACAACTGAGGAAATTGCCAACTCGCCAACTCAGCCAAATGCTGCCCCGGGGGATATCAAGTTTAAGGATTTAAACGGAGATGGAGTAATAAATAGCCTTGACAGAAAATATATTGGATCTAGTCTTGCTCAAGAAATGTTAGGTTTAAATGCAAGTGTTAAATATAAGAACTTTGACCTTTCTATGAACTTAAATGGAGAATTTGGTAGAAGTATGTATATTATGACAGCTGGGTTTAATCTAGTCAGGATGGGAGAAATTACGTCAGCCATGTACAATGATCGCTGGACAGGACCTGGTACTAGCAATTATGTTCCAAGACTGGTTGCAGGTGATCCAAATGATAACGAAAGGATGTCAACTTTCTGGTTACGATCTCAGGATTTTGTACGTATACAAAACGTACAGTTGGGATACAATTTCCCTGCAAACCTTATTAGTAAGATAAAAATGCAAAGTCTCAGGGTATATGTTGCAGCACAGAATCTACATACGTTTGATAGTTTTCCAGGATATGATCCTGAACTTGCGGCTGATACCTATCCTATTCCTCGTTCAATATATTTTGGAATAAATGTTGGTTTTTAATTTAATACAAAATCTGATATTATGAAAAAATTAAAATTCATTCTTATAATTTTTGCTTTCATTGCTTTCGGATGTGATAAAAAGCTAGATCTCGAACCGGTAGGATCCATCGTAGAAACAAATTTTTATAAAACACAAGACGATGCGATTGCCGCAATAAATGCTTGCTATAATTCTATTCTTATAATGGAAGGGCAAGGTTATTATATAAATCCTGGTTATCTTATAATGGGAGATATTTGGAGTTCAGATGTTCAACCGCATACTGATATTGTTGACTATTTTCAAATTCAACGATACACTTTGTTTCCAAACAATCAATCTGTCGAAGAATTATGGATATTAGGATATGAAGGAATCCTAAGAGCTAATTTAGCTTTGCAGAAGATTCCCAATATCAATATGGATGAAACTTTAAAAGCCAGGTTAATGGGTGAAGCTTATTTCTTTAGAGCATTCTGGTATTTGAGAATGGTCAAATTTTTTGGGAATGTTCCATTAATCCTTGAACCCTTACAAGTCAGTCAGCTATATCCGCCACAGGTACCAAAAGAGACAACTTATGCACAAATCGAAATAGATTTCTTGGAGGCAGAAAAAGTATTGCCTGCAACTTATAGTGGAATGGATATAGGAAGAGTTACTCTAGGTGCTGCGAAAGTTTATCTCGCTGAACTATATATGATTCAAAAAGAATGGGCAAAGGCAAGAGTAAAACTTGAGGATATCAATGGACTTGGAATATATGGTTTAGTTGATAACTATTCCGATTTATTTACCGGTAAAGCCGATAATTCAATAGAGGGGGTATTTGAAATTCAATTTACTGCCTTTACAGGCTTAAATATAGGTAATTTTAACACTGTAACTTCTTCACCTAACGGAGAGGGTTTAACACCTAATGGTGGTTGGGGCTGGCAACGACCAACTCAGGATATTGTTGATGAATTTGAAGTAACTCCTAAAGAAGATCCACGATTAAGTGCTTCTATTTTTAGGAAAGGCGATGTTTTTGAAGGTAAAGTATTCGAAGATCAAGTTCACGGAACAGGATTTGGAGAACGAAAATGGTGTATTTCAGCATCAATGGGAAGTGAATTAAGTTGGCCATTCGAAACTTCAGCTAATGTAATACTTTATCGTTACGCTGAAGTATGCCTGATGTATGCTGAAGTTTTAAATGAGTTGGGTGAATCTTCTTCTGCAGTTACATGGATTAATAAAGTCAGAGCGAGACCGTCTGTTGATATGCCTCCACTTTCAACCACCTTGACTTACGATGAGGTATTTGAAGCTATTCGACATGAAAGAAGAGTTGAATTATGTTTTGAGCAGAAAACAGGTTATGATTTACGCAGATGGGGAATTGCCGGTAGCTTCTTAAGATCTCCTCAAAGATGGCAGAATAATATAACTTACAATCCACAATATGATGGAACCTACTTTAAGTTTGTTGATGGGCAGGATGAAATATTTCCAATTCCTCAATTAGAAATAGACAAATCTAAAGGAACATTGATACAAAATCCAGGATATTCATCTAAGTAGGTTAGATGACTTATAATTGTATGTGGCTTTTGTGAATTACTATTAACAACTTTTGTAAATAACTTTATCAAATTAATGTTATAAAATAGTATTCACGAAGCCACATATTAATTAAAGTTCATCTTAGTTTTATTGCTTCATAGATAATAATTTGCAAATCAAATTTAATAAGTTTAAAACAATGAAAGCATTAAAATTTATTTTCTTAAGTTTCTTATTGTTTGTCTTTTTGAATTCGTGCGACTCAAATAAACCGATTACTATTAAAAATCATAATTACAATGATTCTTATACAGGTTTAAACCTTAATCGAGTTGCATTTCCAATAGGTGGGATAGGAGCTGGGATGTTCTGTTTGGAAGGAACTGGCGCCATCTCTCAAATGTCTGTCCGAAATCACCCTGATGTCTTTAATGAACCTTGTATGTTTGCAGCCATTTCCTTAAAGGGAATTAAAAATGGGGCAAAAGTGCTTGAAGGCCAAGTTCCGGGTTGGAAAAAATTTGGTTCTCCTAATTCCGGGAATGGCTCACCCGATGCTAGCTGGGGACTTCCTCGTTTTGAAAACGCAAAATTTCTGGCACGGTTTCCATTCGCCTATATTGATTTGGAGGACAAAGAGTTGCCCTTAGCAGTTCAGCTTAAAGGGTGGAGTCCATTTATTCCAACCGATGCCGATAATTCAAGTCTTCCTACAGGAGCAATTGAATACTCATTTAAAAATACCGGGAGTTCAGAACTTGAAGCTGTATTTTCATATAGTTCTAAGAATTTCATGCGACAGACAGAAGCTCCAATGGGATCACGTAGATCCACCGGTAAAACATCAATTAAACCTATTCCAGATGGATTTGTGTTATCACAGGAAGGAACGAAGGAATCTCCAAATGATCAGGGGGATTTTGCAATTTTCACAAATGAACCCAATACTGTAGTTGATTATTGCTGGTTCAGAGGAGGATGGTTTGATGGTTTAACAATGATTTGGAATACTATCTCAAATGGTGAGGTTAAAAGTAATCCTCCCATTGATATGGAAGCTCCGGGCGCTACATTGTTTGTACCATTTAAATTAAAAGCCGGAGAAACAAAAGTGATACGTGTAATGATGGCATGGTATGTCCCAAATACTACTTTGAATTCAGGTAGTGATCCGAAACCATTGCCAACAGTTCCTTGTTGCGAAGCAAATTATAAACCATGGTATACAAGCAAATTTAAAGATATACAAGGAGTGGTAAACTTCTGGGGCACAACTTATAATGATTTACTTGGGAAATCTGAAAAATTCAAGGAGGCATTTTATACCAGTACCCTTCCTCCAGAAGTTATCGAAGCAGTTGCTGCTAATTTAACAATTCTTAAATCTCCTACTGTGTTGAGGCAACCTGATGGTCGGCTGTGGGCTTGGGAAGGCTGCGGTGATGTCAATGGTTGCTGTGCCGGTAGTTGTACGCATGTATGGGATTATGCACAGGCCATTTCACATTTATTCCCGCAATTAGAGCGCACCCTCAGAGAGACGGAGTTTTTAGTAAGCCAGAATAATGATGGGCATCAAGTCTTCAGGTCAGGATTACCAATCCGTCCAATTATACATAATTTTTTTGCAGCATCTGACGGCCAATTAGGAGGAATTATCAAAGTTTACCGAGATTGGCGTATAATGGGCGATAAGGATTGGTTAAAAAACATGTACCCTTTTGTAGTAAAAAGTATAGACTATTGTATCAATACATGGGATCCAAGGAATACCGGCACTCTCGAAGAACCGCATCATAACACTTACGATATTGAATTCTGGGGTCCCGATCCGATGTGTACCAGTTTCTATCTGGGAGCATTAGAGGCTATTTCGGAAATGGGCAAGTTTTTGGGGGAAGATGTCTCAAAATATAACGCTCTTTATGAAAAAGGAAAGAAAGCGATGGAGACTGAATTGTGGGATGGTGAATATTTTTTTCAAAAAATAAAGTGGGCTGGACTAAGTGCTCCGAATCCGGTTGAAGCAGTAACTGGGTCTATACAGACTACTTATTCCGATGAAGCTAGAGCCTTACTTCTAAAAGAAGGCCCAAAATATCAATATGGTAAAGGTTGTCTTTCTGATGGTGTATTGGGGAGTTGGTTAGGAGAAGTAAGTGGTCTGAAAAGCATTGTTGAGCCAACAAAACTTGAAAGCCATTTAGCTTCAATTTATAAATACAATTTTAAAAAAGACCTGAAAGATTATCCTAATCCACAAAGACCGACTTATGCGTTAGGTCATGAAGGAGGATTGTTATTATGTACATGGCCCAAGGGTGGCGAGCTTTCGCTTCCATTTGTATACAGCAATGAAGTATGGACAGGTATTGAATACCAGGTTGCATCTCACCTGATGCTCCATGGACAGGTTGAAAAAGGTCTTGATATCGTTCGCGCTTGTCGTGACCGTTATGACGGAAGTGTAAGGAATCCATTCAATGAATATGAATGCGGACACTGGTATGCGCGTGCAATGTCTAGTTATGCTTTATTACAAGGCCTGACAGGAGCACGTTATGATGCAGTTGACCAGGTGATGTATATTGATTCACGTGTTGGGGATTTTAAAAGTTTTATTTCAACTGAAACGGGTTTCGGTAACGTCGGACTGAAAAATGGGAAACCATTTTTCAACATCGCATATGGTGAACTTAATATCAAAAAGTTCATCGTATCCGGTAAAGAAATAAATTAAAATTTAAGTTGCATAAAGCCTGCCTGTTACTTTCAATTTAAAGCATAAGTGCAGGTAGGTTTTATAAAATAAAGAAAAGGTTGAGAAAACTTGTTATTGGAGTTGATTTTGGGACTGATTCTGTCAGAACACTCCTTGTTGAGACTGAAAAAGGTGAAGAGTTGGCTTCTTCGGTATATGAATATCCTCGATGGAAACTTGATATGTATTGCGATCCGTCTGAAAACCAATACCGTCAGCATCCTCGTGATTATATCGAAGGATTGGAGATTACGATTAAGGAGGTCCTTAAAAAAGTTCAAGATTCAGCTCCACAGGTAGTAGCAATTTCTATTGATACCACAGGCTCTACTCCTGTAGCTGTTAATAAGGATGGTACTCCTTTATCAATGCTCCCGGAGTTTGCGGAAAATCCAAATGCAATGTTTATTCTTTGGAAAGATCATACTGCCATTGACGAGGCTGATAAAATCAATAATCTCTGCCATTCATGGGAAACAGATTATAGTAAATATTCCGGAGGTACTTACTCTTCGGAATGGTTCTGGTCGAAGATCCTTCATATTATGCATGTGGATGAAAAAGTCGGGAAAGCAGCTTTTTCCTGGGTAGAGCATTGTGACTGGATGCCGGCTTTGCTTACAGGGAATACCAATCCTCTCGGAATAAAGCGAAGCAGATGCGCCGGCGGTCATAAAGCTATGTGGCATGAAGAATGGGGCGGATTACCTTCCAGAAAGTTTTTATCGGTACTGGACCCCAAATTAGCAGAATTGCGTAATCGTTTATATCAACAAACATATACCAGTGATATTCGGGCTGGTTCCCTTTCTCAGGAATGGGCCGGAAGACTTGGTTTAAACAAATCCGTGATTGTTGGAGTTGGCGCTTTAGATGCACATATCGGGGCTGTTGGAGGGGAGATAGCTCCTTATTACTTAAGTAAAGTGATAGGGACTTCAACTTGTGATATGTTAGTTGCTCCTATAGAAGAAGTAGAAAATAAATTAATTCGGGGGATATGTGGCCAGGTAAATGGTTCGATAATTCCGAATATGTTGGGGATGGAAGCCGGGCAATCTGCGTTTGGTGATATTTATGCTTGGTATAGCGATTTGCTTCTCTGGCCATTAAAAGTATTTAAGTCAGAAAAGGATGCTATTTATAATGAAATAAAGTCTAAGTTACTTTCAGAGTTGAGTGCTAAAGCTGCTCAACTTCCCATTAATGAATCTGATGTTTTAGCTCTCGATTGGATGAATGGAAGGCGAACACCTGATGCAAATCAACGCCTTAAAGGTGTTATTAGCAACATAACTCTGGGTTCTGATGCTCCGGGAATATATAAAGCTTTGGTTGAAGCAACAGCTTTCGGTGCAAAAAAGATCGTTGATCGGTTTATCGAACAAGGCCTTATTATTCATGGAATTATCGCTCTTGGTGGAGTGGCAAAGAAATCACCCTTTGTCATGCAGGTTTTATCAGATGTTCTGAACATGCCAATAAAGGTAGTTCGTTCAGAAAATACATGTGCTTTGGGTGCTGCTATGTTTGCGTCAGTATCTGCAGGGATCTATCCCACGATTGCTGAAGCTCAGGAAAGGATAGGGAAGGGATTTGATAAAGTTTATAGGCCAATAAGTTCAAATGCTAATAAATATCCATCATTGTATGATAAGTACTCCAGGTTAGGAAGCTTCATTGAAGATACTACTTCCAACAATTAGAGAAAGTAAGACAAGCAGATTAACTTTTTGAAAATTTTTCAAAAAAAATCCAAATACAGAATTTATTCATGTATCCATGAGAAACATCACAATTTGTTGTATTGCTTTTATCAATTTCATTTCAATTTTTGAATGTAATGCCCAATTAAATATTGAAAATAAAATAGTCTCAAAAAAGATCTGTTTTGACCAGAAAGAGGGACAATTATTCTTTGACAAACTTCCTTTTTTAAGTCTTTCTGCGTCTGATTTTGTAATTGAGGAATATGGTGATGGCATAAAAAAACAGTACAATTGGAATAATTATAAACATAACAAATTTTCAGCCCAATTAACGATTTCAGAATATACCAAGAACATCATTCATTTAGAGTGTGAATTGCAGATAGATTCTTTAGTTAAACTAAGTGATCTGTTTTTTCAATTTAAGTTTCTGCCCCGGGATACTGCCTCCTGGTCAAAATGCAGTAAGGAATTCCATTGGATACCTAATATTAAATCTAGATCTTCGCAAATCGCATCTGATCATGTTTTCCGTTCGCCAGCTGTTATTATGATGTCTGACATTTTCGGTGTCGCTTTAATTCCTGACATAAACCTGATTAACGAAAACAGGCCAGCGCCATATTATCTTGATATGCGATTTTCTGAAAATGAAGCTCCAAAAATTATCTATGGTATTGCCCCCAGTAAGGTTGAACCCCATACATATTATTCTAAAAGTGGAGAGCCCTTTGTTATAAAAAACGGAAAAATAAAAATTGGCTTTTACATTATTGTCGACCAGAAAGGTTCCAGAAATGAATTGTTGAGAGAAACAAATAATCTCCTATGGGAGAAATTTGGCAGGAACTATATAGCCCACCATGAGCCTCAAACAGTCCCATTTAAACAATATGCTGAATATGGGTACGACATGGCAATGAAGGAATTATGGGTAGATGCACATTATCCCAATTCCGGAGGCATTACTCTTTCAACATATTTTGATAAAGATAGTCAAAGATGGGGAGGACGTGACTACCCAAACGATTTGTGGTTTCATAGTTGGTTTAATAATATGAGAACTGCATTTGGCCTTTATCAATGGGGCGAAAGACTGTCAAAGCCTGAGTGGAAACAAAAGGCTGTGGAAGTTAAAAACTTAATTCTAAATGCGCCTGTGGAAAAAGGATTTTTTAAGACTATATATAACTCACAGGAAAATTCGTGGGTGGCTTCCGGTCAGGGCGGAGGTGAAAATGTGTATCATTTACCCGATAATTCCTGGACTGCTTACTGGTTATTAAGGTTTACCATGGAATGCGAACACGATAAAAAAATCGATACATTAATTCTTAATTATGCCAATGCACTGCTTTCATGCCAAAAACAAGACGGTAGTTTCCCTACGCGGATTTTTATTGATAATTTAAAGCCTGATTCTGTATTGAACGGTTCAGCATCTGAAGGTCTTTCTATTTGGTTCCTGGCTGAAATGCGCTTGAGGGGCCGGATCCCGGATAAATCTAAGAAATTAGTCGATGATGCGATAAAAGCAGGACTGGATCATATTCAAAGAGAAATATTGCCACGACAAAAATTTGAAGATTTTGAATTGTACTTTTCCTGTTCCAGTAAGCCATTGGATTTTTATGATCCTGTTTCTGAAATGTATGGACAAAATACACTTAGCATACAATGGTGTGCAGAAGCATTCCGCACAGGTTACCAATTATTTAAACGTAAAAAGGATTATAATAACGCTCTGTATTGCATCGATCTTTTATGCTTATACCAACAGGTTTGGAATCCGAGTTACCTGAGCTTCTATGCTTTCGGTGGCTTTGGTGTCATGAACACTGATGCAGAATGGAATGATGCCAGACAAGCACAATTTGCCGAGACCCTGGCCAATTTTTATGATCTTACCGGGAACAAGGAATACATGGAGAGGGCAATCGCTGCGACAAAAGCCTCATTTACATTAATGGTTATTGATGAAAATAAAAATGTAGCACCTTTTAATTATAAAGGAACTGAGCAACAGTTCGAAATACATGGGGCAATGGCCGAAAATTATGGCCATTGTGGCAGTGATTGCCGTTCCGGTCAGTCCGGATTTCACTGGGGAACAGGAAGTGCATTGTGTACCAGTATAAATTTGATAAACAGATATGGCGACCTCTATATCGATCCTAAACTTAAGCATGTCTTTGGAATTAATGGGATTATAATTAATGCATCTGACTTCATCAACAATAAAATCGTTTTGTCCATAGATAGACTCACAAATGATCAATATTTTGGTAAATTATCGCAAACAAAAAAATCAGGAAGCTTTCATTTGGAAATCAATCAAAAGGTCGTAACGATGAGTGATCAAAAGTTTTTCAAAATGGATCCTGATTAAAAGGATTTTTGAGAGTATTCGGATTGTTATTAAGACTTATAAACAATATTACTTGGAACCTTATATTTATACATTTAATGAAAATTTAATTTAATTATGAAATACGTATTTAGAGAATTAAGGCGGCACTTGTGGCAAACTCTACTGAGTATCATTGGGTATATAATTGCTACAGTGTTTATTATACTGATAATTACTATTACCAACAACAATGAAAAGGATACTACGAGTATTTTGAAAGGAACAGGAACACATTTTATCATTTATGTTCCATCTGGTGTCCCCTATAACAATGTCCCATTTGATAATGCATGCTGTATAGATAATGAATTATGTCAATTAACCTCCGGTGAAAAAATCCCTGCTAAAGATTTTAAAAATGGAAGTTTATACTCTGATGGCGTTTACACCAAATTGTTAAGCAGAAATTTCCTTAACCAGATCAAACAAGTTAGGGGTGTAAAAGATGCATCACAATATCTTCTCTATAAAAAATATGAGGAGTATTATAAAAAAGAAATATCCATAGGAGGAATGGAACCAAACAGCATTGCCACTAAAAATAATGTGTGTGCTCCCAATGATATTATCGAAGGAAAGTTTCTTCCTTCCGATACCAGCGAAATTGTAGCAGAAGAAGCTTTTGCACGGGCTTTTAATCTTCATCTTGGTGACACCATAAATTTTTGCAGTAAAAAATTAAAGCTGGTCGGTATAATTAATTCTGGAGTAAAACCTGGTAAAGCAGATCTGTATTCAACCTTTGAGAACTTGAAGTATATTCTTAAAGATCAGCTTAAATTAAATATGTCGGGATTTGATCTGAATGTTATTTTAGTTGAAGTGGAGGATTCGCGTAATCAGAGTGAAGTTATGAAGGCAATAAAAACTCAAAATCAATATGCATCTTTATCAAGTTATAACTGTTACAAACCAGCTGCAAATGTTATGTCAATCATAGGGAAAACTGCTGCAATCCTTTATGGGATTATTTTTATGTTCCTCGTAATTTTTGCTGCTAAAACTCAGACAACTTCATTAATGGAACGGTTAAGGGAAATCGGGATACTGAAGTCGTTGGGTTGGTCGAATAGGCGACTCGGTAAACAAATTATTGCAGGTTCAATGATTCAGGCATTAATTGGAACTATTATCGGTTCTGCATTGGCGTTTTTTGTTTTGTTGCTTCTGAAATATTTCAAAATTCAGTTGATTGAAACATCAATGGTAAGTATTCAATGGTCGCAGGTCTTTTTTGTATGCGCATTATCGTTGATAGGAGGACTAATAGCGAGTTTATTCCCGATTGTCAAGATATGCAGACTCAGAGCGGGCAATATTATGAGAAATTATTTATAACTTTTTAAACAGTAATCATGAATTCACCAATTATAAAATGCATTTCATTAAGTAAGTATTATACCAGCAGGGATCAAACTACTAAAGCAGTCGACGATGTCAATCTGGAAATCAATAAAAATGAAATTGTTTTGCTCAAAGGGCGAACAGGTGCAGGTAAATCAACCCTTATAAATCTTATGTGTGGATTAGACAGACCAACCAGTGGTGATGTTATTGTTGAGAATGAATATATAAATAAACTATCAGATCAGGGATTGAGCAGGGTACTATTAAAAAAAATTGGTATCATTTTCCAGAATTTTAACTTACTTCCAACTTACACAGTTTATGAAAACATAGAAATTGCTTTGGAGCCCACCGCAAATGATAGGGGGGAAAATGAAAGAATAATCGTACCTCTTCTGGAACAATTGGAATTGTTAGATAAAGTAAATTCTCTTCCTTATGAATTAAGTATTGGACAACAACAAAAAGTAGCTATTGCACGAATACTTGCAAAACAACCATCTATTATTTTTGCTGATGAACCTACAGGTTCAGTTGATGAAGAAACAGCTAAAGAAATTATTCATCATCTTTTGTTTTTGAAAAATGAACGCAATGTAACTCTTGTTGTCACCACTCATGGGAGTGCATTTGACAAATCTGCTGAAAGAATAATAATAATGGGAAGCGGGAAAATAATAAATTATGTTTGTTAGTAATAGTTAACGACATTTTTATAATTGGCAGTTAATATGCTATTTATAGTAGATCCTACAGGAGGATTCATTTATAAATAATTCAATCGACTGTTTGTTTAATTTACACAAAAACAGGTTACTTAAGCATATGAACATTTGGATAGACTATTCTAAAGGTGCTTCGCTAGAGGAATATTTATGGTCTTAACGAACTCATTTATCAACAACCGGGAAACAAAATATCGATTATGATATAAATGAGCATATGCTGTTAAGGTGATTAAGAAATCTTAGAGAAGGCAGGGCAAAATGTAGACAAAAAGATAAATTGTTCAAAGAAAGTGCAGATATTACTTTTGAGAAAGGGATAGGACTTGATGAAAAGATTAAGATAGGATATCTCTTTACTCTATAAACGTTTATGATTGGAAAACTCTGGAACAAAATGATAGAGTATCTCTTTTACCTGTATAAGAAATGAAATATGTGTTGTTTATCATTATGGGGAAGGCCCATGGAGATAGAGAATATCAAGTATAATTTAATAGAAAAATTATGAAAAACCACCTTTGTGACCTTCTGAATTTGAAAATGAATTATGCTGGATTGAATCGACGCGACTTCTTTCGTGTGACAAGTATCGGTACGCTCTCGCTGCTAGTATCACGGCTGCCAGTGATGGCAGGACCGTTCACACACGAGGATTTTAAGAATTTGGTACCAGCAGATAAAAAACTCAATCCAGATTGGGTGAAATCGCTGTTTGCCCGAGGCACACCGGAGATTTACAAGGGTGAAGAACTCAAGTTCATCGGCATGCCGGTGGGCGGGATTGGCACCGGGCAGCTTTACCTTGGCGGTGACGGTAAGTTGTGGCATTGGGACATCTTCAACCAACACATTCATACCGATGCTGACCATTACGAACATCCAATGACACCGACGTCGCCGTTAGAACAAGACTTCGCAATTAAGGTCGGCGAGGTAAGGCGTTCTCTAGACAAGTTTTCCGACATTCGTTTTAGGGGCGAGTATCCCATTGGTATAGTGAACTTCCGAGACGCTACCTTGCCTGTGGAAATTATCCTCGAGGCGTTTTCACCGTTCATCCCACTGAACATCGATGACTCAAGCTTGCCAGCTACAGTGATGCAGTATACGATCAATAATACTGGAACACAGACACTTGATGTGGAGTTGACCGGAAGTCTGGAGAATGCCGTATGTTTATACAATCGCCACTTGGTTGGTACGCGTCACAACCGGATAGTGCACGACAAAGGGCTAACGTTTCTCAATTGTTCGGTTGAAAAGAGCGACCAGCCGCTTATGGCCGAAAAGATGGAAGAGTTGGCCGACTTCGGGACTATGGGTCTAGGGATATTTTGCAAAAGTGGTACGGCTATCTTTTCGGTAAGTGAGGACGGAACTTATGGGCAGGATGCTAAAGCTACTTTATCTGACAAATTAGTCAGCTCTCTTGGCAAGAAGTTGACACTTGACGCTGGGCAATCAACGACAGTGACATTTGTTCTGACGTGGTATTTCCCAAACCTTTCCATCAATGGCGTGCGCGACAACAGTAGGTTTTATGCGACGAAGTTCAGCTCAGCACTTGCTGTGGCAAAATACGTCGCGGAAAACTTTGAGCAGATGACGTCGCAGACGCGGTTGTGGCGTGACACCTGGTACGACTCAACCTTGCCGTATTGGTTTCTTGACCGGACGTTTCTCAATACGTCGATTCTTGCCACCTCTACGTGTTATCGGTTCAAAGACGGCCGGTTCTACGGGTGGGAAGGTGTCGGCTGTTGTGCCGGGACGTGTACGAGCGTTTGGTATTACGCGCAAGCCGTAGCTAGACTCTTTCCTAGTCTGGAGCGGTCTGCTCGAGAGATGCAGGATTTTGCTGACGGGATTGGATATGATCCCGCCAGCGGCGGCATTTATACTCGAGGGGAATTCCGTGGCGGCTTCGTCCTCGACGGTCAGGCTGGTAACGTGCTGCGCGTCTATCGCGAGCACCAGATGTGTTCCGATGACGCGTTTCTGAAGCGAAACTGGGCGAAAACTAAAAAGGCACTAGATTGGCTCATTCAACAAGACAGAAACAACGATGGGATAATCGACGGCAGGCAATCGACAACTCTGGATATGGGATATTGGTGGGGCGCCATGTCTTGGACTAGTTTGCTATATCTGGCTGCGCTTCGCGTCGGAGAGGCTATGGCTCACGAGATGGGCGATGAGAAATTTGCGAAGAGAACTAAGGCCATTAGTGACGTGGGAGCAATAAATCTAGTGGAGCGACTCTGGAACGGCGAATACTTCATTCACAAGCCGGATAGTAGCCAACCGACTAGTTTTATAATCGGTAACGGTTGCCATATTGACCAGGTTTACGGTCAAGCCTGGGCCGACCAGGTCGGCTTAGGACCCATATTGTCGTCAAAGTACACTAAATCAGCGCTACGCTCGATCTGGAAGTACAACTTTACTCCAGATGTCGGTCCTTATCGCAAAGAAAATAAGGCCGGTCGATGGTATGCGATGGCGGGCGAAGGTGGCGTCATCATGACAACCTGGCCCCATGGCGATCGGAAAAAACCAAAGGTGATCGAAAATGACATGCAGGTCGGTTTGGGTTACCTCAACGAGTGCATGACTGGTTTTGAACATCAGGTAGCGGGGCATATGCTCGGCGAATATCTCGTGATGGAGGGTTTAGCGGTCGAACGAACCGTCCATGACCGCTACCACGCCTCGCTGCGTAATCCATGGAATGAAGTCGAATGCGGCGACCATTACTCCCGGGCGATGGCGAGCTATGGTGTATATCTGGCTGCATGCGGATTTGAGTATCACGGTCCAAAAAGCCATATCGGTTTCGCTCCACGACTCACAAAAGAGAACTTCAAGGCAGCGTTCACCGCCGCTGAGGGATGGGGCAGTTTCAGCCAAACTGTGCAGAGGGCTGAAGTTGCAATGAAGTTTGGAAAACTGCGAGTGAAGACGTTGGCACTTACCGTGGCACAACCGCCGGCAAAAGTCAGGGTGTTGGTTGCTGGTGGACTTGTGTCCTCGATGCATACTTTCGCGACTGGTCGCCTAACCATCACACTTGAGGCCGATGTCACGATTACTGCCGGTCAACAACTGGAGATTGAGATGTCATGAAAACCATTCTATGTGTGGTGTTGTATATCCTGGTGATAGTTAGCTACCTGTTCCGATCTATTGTGAAAAGTAAGAATGATGTTAAACTATAAGTGGCCTCCTTCTGTAAATACCGCATTTCTTCTACAAAGCAAAATCGGGAATTTTTTTCTGATGAAGTCATCCCGAATTTAGTACAGTTATAAAGTAGAATTTTTCGGGTTTTGCACTATTAGAAAAAGGAGTACACATAACCAGGCCTATAGAGGCACGACTAATGAAACAGTAAAACTTAAAGAATATCATAGCATGACGAATGGTAATAAGGCACCGGCCATAACCCAAAAATTGATCTTTCAATATGATCGTAGTGTTCAATATGCTTGCAATGAATTTAAAAATCTCTTATCGCCTTATAGATTTGTAGAAAGAAGCATGAGCAGGAAAGGAGATTACTGGGATAATGCTATTGCAGAAAGCTTCTTCAAAACTTTGAAAGTGAAGTTGAGGATATAATTTGGTTCTTAGGAAAACTGAATTATATTTAATATAAACAATGGCATCGAAAAGCAGTTTTTAAAGGTGCCCTAATAAATTAAATTATGAAAAACAAATTAGTTACCGCAACACTCTGTTTATTTTTATTTCAAACGGTTTATTCAACTGATTGGCCGGTGCTTAAAAAGTATGATCAGGAGCATACCTATAAGATTGCTCTTCCAATTGGAGGGATTGGTACAGGTACAGTATCTCTGGGTGGCAGGGGAAATTTACAGGATTGGGAAATTATGAACAGACCTGCAAAAGGATTTAATCCCGGTTCCGGACGAGAAAATTCCGCTTTTTTTACTCTTTTTACCAATGTTGATGGTAAAAAGGATCTTCGTTTACTGGAAGGACCTGTACCTTTTTATTCATATGAAGGCAGCAGTGGAGCAGTAGCTACTAATCATGGATTACCTAGATTTAGTAACGTTTCTTTCGAAACGGCCTATCCTTTTGGCCAGGTAAACCTTTCGACACCACAGGTACCTGTTGATGTAAAAATCAAATCATTCAATCCTTTGATACCAGGAGACATAGATAATAGCAGTATTCCAATGGCTGTACTCGATTTTGAATTGACTAACAAATCTGACAAAGAAATTTCTTTTGGTATATGCGGAACAATGCAGAATTTTATTGGAGAAGATGGCAGTCAAGGCGTAGCAATCGGTAACAAGAACACTTTTTATGAGGAACAAGGATTGAGTGGAATATATTTCACGTCTGACGGGGTTGATAAAAAGGCTGACCAGTGGGGGAATATGACATTGATAACCACATCTAAAGGTGATATATCATACAGAACAGCATGGTTACCGGAACGCTGGGGTTCTTCTTTATTGGATTTCTGGGATGACCTGTCAGCAGATGGGAAACTTGAAAACAGAAAAGATAACCTCTCAAATAAACCTATGGCTTCGCTATCTGTCAGTGACGTACTGCCGCCTAATGGAACAAAAACTATAAGATTCCTTATTACCTGGTATTTTCCAAACAGGACTGCCTGGGCTACAGAACCGTTGAAAAATTACTATACTACAAAATATACAAGTGCATTGGATGTAGCATCGAAAACCGTTCCCATTTTACCATATCTTGAAAACAAAACTATTGAATTTGTTGATGCCTTTTGCAAAAGCGAAATTCCGGAAGAAGTAAAAGAAGCAGCGCTGTTTAATGTCAGTACATTGCGGACACAAACATGCTTCAGGTTATCAGATGGCAGTTTCATGGAATGGGAAGGTTGTGATGACAAAGCAGGGTGTTGTTTTGGATCATGTACTCATGTATGGAATTATGAAACAGCTACATCCTTTCTTTTTGGAGATTTGGCAAAAATACAACGGAATATTGAATTTGGGGTAGCAACCAAAGACAATGGTATGATGAACTTCCGTGTCTCATTACCTTTTGAAGCTATACCAAATTTTTCCAAGGCGGCTGCAGACGGCCAGATGGGATGTATAATGAAGTTGTACAGAGAATGGCAGTTATCAGGAGATAATGAATTTTTAAGAGCGTTGTACCCTAGGGCGAAAAGCGCTTTAAGCTATGCCTGGATAAAAGGTGGTTGGGATGGTGATCAGGATGGGGTCATGGAAGGTGTTCAGCATAATACGATGGATGTCGAATACTATGGACCAAATCCTCAGATGACGATCTGGTATTTAGGTGCATTACGTGCTATGGAAGAAATGGCAATTTATATGAAAGACAGAGAAATGTCTGCTAAATGCCGGAAGCTATTTCTCAATGGGAGCAAATGGGCAGATGAGAACCTGTTCAATGGTGAATATTATATTCAGAAAATAGTAGTACCCAGAAAAGAAGATATCCCGAAAGAGCAACTGGTTGGAATGGGGTCAACTGATTATGGTAACCCCGATTATCAGCTTGGTGAAGGTTGTCTTGTTGACCAGTTGGTTGGTCAATACTTAGCTCATGTATGTGGGTTGGGTTACCTTGTTAAAAAGGAGAATGTTGCTAAAACACTTCAAAGTATAATGAAATATAATTATGTGGCTGACCTTTCTGATCATTTCAATGATTTCAGGAGCTTTGCCTTAGGCAATGAGGCTGCCCTGCTTATGGCTTCCTACCCAAAATCAAGACCAGTTAATCCGTTCCCGTACTTCACTGAAGTAATGACAGGATTCGAGTATACGGCAGCTATAGGTATGCTTTATGAAGGACAGACAATAGATGGATTAAAATGTATTACCAATATTCGCAACAGATATGACGGTCAAAAAAGAAGTCCTTTCGATGAAGCTGAATGTGGTCATCATTATGGTAGAGCAATGGCAAGCTGGTCCGCAGTTCTTGCACTGACCGGATTTCACTACTCAGGAGTTAATAAAGAAATTAAGTTTGGAGACATAACCGGGAAATATTTCTGGTCCAACGGATATTCTTATGGGACTGTAGACATTTCCAGGAGCGGAAGTTCCAGAATATTAACATTGAAAGTATTGAATGGTAAAATTGACATCAGTAAAATTACAATCAATGGGTTCGGGTCATTCGCGTTGAAGTCATCGAATCCAATTAAATCAGGTGAAAATAAGACTTTTACAATAAGCCAGCAAAAGCAGATTATGTAATAAAGGATAAGATAAATACAAACAAGCTGGCTGTAACTATTCTTAAAGAAACACCCTGAAATAATTATATAAGTACTAACTTGACCGGGGCGGTAAAAATAGTTCTATAAACTGATCTTAAAAAGCAAAGAATGAGAGCACAATTTCTTAAAATCATCTTATTTGTCTTCCTCTTAAATGAATTTATATTTATATCGGCAAATTCACAGGGAGGGATTTACGAAGAATTGTTGTCCCTCTCAAGAATTGATTTTTTGCCCCAATACAGAGATAACTCACTTGTATATCAGATATCAAGCTATGATACCACTGGAGGTAATGATGATGGTTTTTCGGGTAAATATTCATACTTGCGAACTGAAAACAATAACCTTGTTATAGCTGACCTGAAAGGATCAGGCGTCATTCAAAGAATTTGGACACCCACACCTTCAGAAGATACAATACAATTTTATTTTGATAACGAGAGTAAACCCAGGATTAGCTTTAGGTTTATGGATCTATTTACCGGCGATAAATATCCGTTTTCCAGACCGGTTGTTGGAAATGAAGTGGGGGGATACTATTGCTATTTGCCAATTCCTTATCAAAAATCCTGTAAAATCGTTTATAAGGGGAAGCTAATGCAGTTTATTCAAATACAGTATAGCAAAAATACAGATCAAAACTCTGTTGTTTCATTCCCTGAAAAATTATCCGGGAAAGAAGCAGATGCATTGACTTCTGCTATAAAGGCATGGAGTAGTTATGGGAAAGAAGTAATCGATTTATCACAATCAGTCAGTTACGAGGTCAAATTCCGAACGGCGACCATATCAGTGAAATCAGGGGAAGCAACAACCTTTTTTAAAGATAATAATGGCGGGAGGATAATAGGATTCGAAATAATACCGCAATCTGATTTAAACAATAGATTCAAGGATATTATTCTCAGAGCCTCCTGGGATGATGAAAAAATAGCTGCGATAAATTGTCCTCTTACAGATTTTTTCGGATATGCATTCGGCAAGCCATCAATGCAATCAATGTTGATTGGTGTTAATGGTAAATTACATTATTGTTATTTGCCAATGCCTTATAATAAAAAAGCCAGTTTGGAATTAGTTTATCTTAAAAACGAACAGAATGTTTCTAAAGAAATGTCTTTCAAAGTAAAAATTTATTACAATGAGGTTAAGCTTAAAACTAACGAAGGGAAACTATATGCAAAATGGAGAAGAGAAATTGACCCGGAACATGGAAAACCTTTTACTATACTTGATACAAAGGGGCATGGACATTATGTGGGTACTATTTTGCAGGCACAGGGCTTAAATTCAGGTATGACTACTTTCTTTGAAGGAGACGATGTATGTTCAATAGATGGAGAATTAAGGCTCCATGGAACGGGATCAGAGGATTATTTTAATGGAGGCTGGTATGCACTGCCCGACAGATGGGATCAGGCATATAGCCTGCCTGTGCATGGTGCTCTGGCTTACTCCATACCCCTGGCCCGGACAGGGGGTTATCGTTTTTATATTTCAGATAAAGTTTCCTTTAAAGAAAATATTCAACTGACTATAGAACATGGCCCAACAGGGAATGACATACCTGTCGATTATACATCAGTTGCATTTTATTATTGTGATAGACCTCCGGTTGAAAATAATATTCCAACCGCAAAGTTATTATCTGGAACAAATCCTCCTTCGACATTGGAGTATTGGCTTGATTTATTCCCAATAAAAGCTTTCAGTAATGAAGCATCGATATCTAAGGAAGAATGGACTGATAGTAAAAGCAAAGTAAATTACGATGTATTGAGATTCTCATCGAGAGAAAATGGTTTTGTGAAATTTGAACTTGAAGTACCTTCGGATGGAGAATACAAGTTATATATGTCATATTTCAGAGGTCCCGATTGTGGCGCTTTTCAGGTAAACCAAAGGCAAATTCCTATAAAAAAATTAATTACCGGTTATTCAGAAGAGAATACCTTTATTGATAAAGATTATATTGGAACTTTCTCTGTCAAAGAAGGTACTAATACTATCACTGTTATCTTGAAAGAAAATCCTGTCAGGGGCGAGAATAAAAATTTTGTTTTATATAGGGTTTATCTTGAAAAAATATAATTGAATTTTATAATCTTTTTATTTTCACCTCATTATGCATTAATTTAAGTTTTTTTGTTTTGTAACTTCAATTTTTATGGCACGATTTAGAAAATTGGCTGCTTTACCACAGATTTTTTATAGTGTATTCTTTATTTTATATTTCTTATATTTTCTGTTATTCAACCGGTATCATCTGGCTTATCAGGAACAAATTCAGCTTTTCCTCTATGATTGGAATTATTTCACAGGTTTTCTTGCAAGACCGGGAGGATTATCCATATATTTTGGTGCTTTTTTCAGTCAGTTTTTTATTATTCCCCTGGCGGGGGCATTTATCGTTACTTTAGAAGGGATTGCTATTTGTTTATTAGCGGATTACATATTAAGAAAATATAATATTTCTGGCATACTATGGTCAATTATACCTGTTTTATTGATTATTGCCCTGAATAGCGATCATAGGTATAACCTGGGGTATTCTCTTGGATTTATTCTGGCCCTGACTTTTACGGCAATATATGTTTCAATAAAGAAAGATTATATCCGCTATACAGCAGGAATTATCATCTGGTTTTTCTTGTATTTTGTAACGGGAGGTTTTTCATTACTGGCGATAGTTCTTTTCATCATTCATGAATTATTTTATAAAAAAGAACGTTATTGGTTTTTTGCAGCTCTGGGATATGCATCGATAGCTGTTGCTTTTCCATACTTTGCCTGGCATTTTATATTTTTTATTCCTGTATCTGATGCATGGTTATATCCTGTTATTTTTCCTTTTTATGGGATCACAAAAATTGTGTTAATTATATTACTTGTATATTTTCCCCTGTTATTGATTGTGATAAAGCTATGGTTTAAACTTTCAAAAAAGACACAGTTAAGCTTTGGGTGGAACTGGAAAACTGTTTTAGTGGGAATAATCGTTCTATTGACTTTTTCATGGGGAATAAAGAAATATTCATATGATATTAAAACCGAACTTATACTTGGTATCGACAATTGTGTCCAACACTTGAAATGGGATAAAGCTCTAAAACTTTCTTCACGATGCCAGGGAACAAATCGTCTTGCTGTATATTTCACAAACCTTGCACTTTACAAAACAGGCCGTATTGGAGATCAGATGTTCCGTTATAATCAATATGGAATCAAAGGTTTATGGCTTGATTGGCCAGGTAATGAATTCTCTGTTTTTTTAGGTGGTGATATATTCTATCATTTGGGTTATATAAATGAAGCTTATCGTTGGGCATTTGACGCAATGGTGGCAAAGGGACAATCACCGCGTCTGATGAAAAGGTTAGTTATGATCTCCCTTATCAATGGCAACAGTGTAAATGCTGAAAAATATCTTAACATTTTGGATGAGACACTGTTTTATCGTAAATGGGCACAACATTACCGTAATTATCTTGTTGATAATAAATTATTACTTAACGACCCGGAAATAATTGAGAAGCGTCATCTGCTGATCCATGAGGATTTTATTGTCAGTACAAACAACATAAGTAATGTCTTAAGCCAGTTACTTAAAAATCATCCTGATAATCGGATGGCTTTCGAATATTACATGGCTGCACTTTTGCTTGATAAGGATATATCTGCTTTTGCTGCCAATATTAACCACATAAAGGATTTAGGTTATAAAGAGATTCCTGTACATTACGAAGAAGCATTGCTTGTTTATATGTCTTATGCGAAAAATAATATTGTTCCTGAGGGATATTTGATACGGAAATCTACTTTTCAACGTTTTAGTGAATATTCAAATGCTTATACCTCTTATTCCGGGAATGCTGATATGGCTGCTCAGAACCTCAAAAAACGTTTTGGTAATACATATTGGTTTTATTTACATTTCATTAATACTCAGGTAAAAATACGATGAATCAGGTAATTCAATTAATTAAAATATTACTTAACAGGAAATATTTGATAAAAGGAAGTCTGATAATATTATCCGGGCTTTTATACTCATGTTCTGATTCTATATCAGACTATACGGAAATTAACAGGAAACCACAAATTATACCTGATTACTCGGATATTACAATTCCGCCAAATATTGCACCTCTGAATTTTGCGGTAGCTGAAAAGGCTGAAAAATATATGGTAAAGCTGCACTCTCTAACCGGAGATGGTATTAGTATTAAATCCTCTGATAGGAATATTATTATCACTGCAGGGAAATGGAGAAAATTTTTAGAACATAATAAAGGTGATGATTTTTCTATTGATGTATTTATTAAAAAAGATGGACAATGGAATAAATTTCAATCTATTATCAATCATGTAGCAACTGATTCAATTGATAGTTATCTGGTATACAGATTATTTGATCAGGGATTTGAATATTGGAATAAGATGGGGATATATCAACGTTGTCTTGAAAATTTTGAAGAGACCCCGATCATGATCAATGATATGAGTGATGGCAATTGTATGAATTGCCATTCCTTTCGCAAGAATAACAGCAATACCATGCTGTTTCATATGAGGGTAAAGCATTTAGGTACAATTATTTCTCGAAACGGCAAAATAACGAAGATAAATACAAAGACAGATCAGACTATTTCCCCTGGCGTATTTCCTGCATGGCATCCTGATGGTCGATACATAGCTTTTTCAGTAAATCATAATCCTGTTATTTTCAATGCAGTACAAGATCATCTCAGAGAAACTGTTGATACTCTGTCAGATTTGATCCTCTATGATACCGAGACAAATAAAATAAGTAATTGTAAAGCAATAGCCGCGAAAGACAGGCTGGAGACGTATCCTTCCTGGTCGCCTGATGGACGATACCTGTATTTTTGCAGCGCCATCAGTTATCCAATAAGTAAATATCAACAAATTCATTACGACATACTACGCATAGGTTTCGACCCGGATAATCATCAATTTGGAACTGTTGATACTGTTGTATCCGCATCATCTATGAATTTAAGCGCATCTTTCCCCAGGATTTCTCCTGATGGCAAATACCTGATGTTCTGCATGGCACGGTATGGTAATTTTCCAATCTGGCATTCTGAAAGTGATATATACCTGAAGAATCTTGAGACTGGTGAAATTTCAAAACCTGATATTAACAGTGATCAATCAGAAAGTTACCACACGTGGTCCTCAACCGGTCGGTGGATCGTCTTTAGTAGTAAGAGATTAGATGGATTAGGGACATTACCTTATTTTGCATATTTCGATGCGAAAGGTAAAGCTCACAAACCGTTTTTATTACCTCAAAAGAATCCGGAGTTCTACGGTACATTCTTAAAGTCATATAATGTACCCGAATTAGTTACCTCTAAGGTTCTTCTTACTCCCCGTGACTTTTCTGATATCATTAAATCTGAACCAATAAATGCCTCTTTCGAAAATAATTAGTAATACTTTTTAACAGATCTTAATATTAACTTTTATGAGCGTCCGAAAATGTGGTTGCCTGGATAAATTAAATTGATTTTAATATTATGAGAAACTATAGGTGTAAGAGCATTTTAGTTATTTTAATTTTCATAACAGCTTTCTCAGTATCCTCATTTGGGCAATATATTATCTTGGACAATAAGGCAAAAAGCACAAATCTGGCTTTAAAAGATACTCTGGATTCCGATCAGGATTATAAAGTAACATTTATTGAATTAGGGTCTGTAAGGTGCATTCCCTGCAGGAAAATGCAGCCGATAATGAAATCGATTGAAGAGAAATACGGACGAGAGGTCAGGGTTGTCTTCCATGATGTACTTACTGAGGCAGGTGAGCCTTATGCTTTAGAATTTGGCATTGAAGCTATCCCTACTCAGGTGTTCCTGGATGCAAAGGGTAAAGAATATTATAGGCACATCGGATTCTTCTCTGAAGGAGAGTTGGTAAGAGTGTTAAAAATGCAAGGTGTAAAACAGAATTAAACGGATAAATCTTTTAATCCTTATCTTTTACAATATCCCACAATGCTTCATCCCAGCTTAGAGTCGGATCTTCTGCAAATTTCTCTTCTATAAGCTCAATCAGATCCTCAGGTATTTCTTCATCGTCTTCGACAATAGTTTTTTGCATTTCCTTAATCTTTTTTTCTACTAAACCAAGATATTTCGCCCGGTGATAACCCATGCTAAGAGTGTCTTGATCAGGTATAAATTTTTCAACTTCATATTCTTCAAATTTCTCCTCGAGCCATGTGATTAACTGTTGTGAAGTCATTGCATTTATTTCAACACGTTGCCCATGATGTGAATAATATCCACCCTTAGGATCAACTAAGAAATCAACCTCCTCCTGTGTTGCATCACAATCAATCTCCAAATAAAGACCTGGATTAATTCGTTGTTTATATTGGACTGGCTCAGCTGGTAAGTCTTTTATGTCTGCCATTCTTAGCCCCAAGTCGATAACATCAGATCCTAAGGATAACCTAACACCTTCTTTTAAACTGCGTAATATCTTGAAACCATCAAGATCAAAATCGTGTAATACAAAAACCCGAACATCAATCATGTCCATTTGGTGAATAAGATCGCAGGCTGCCTTAACCGGAATCCCTTTAGTACTCATCAGCGCAAGGTCATATCTTTCGGGTATTCCAGCATGGGTTAAAATTTCTGTGAACCCTTCCTTTTCAATAAAGAGTACATTACTAAATCTGTTGCATGGGCCATTGGTTTTTATTAATGATTCTATAGAGGGAGGTTCGATATTAATATGAGAATGCCATTTCCTTGTATAACGATCAACTTCAATCCCTCCCAATCCTATTTTTTCATTAGTATGAGGCTCGATAATATGTCCCCTTGCATCCCAGACAATTTTCCAATCTGGTTCTCTTTCTTCAATATAGTCCTTTAACAATGTTTGTGTGAAATAAACATCATCGAGTTTAGCATTTCCTGTTCTACTTAGAATTTCCGGTCTTGCCGCATACATTATTTGTCTTGCATTTGCATAATATTCACCATTTGAACTTGCCATGTTATATGCAGCTTCCATAACATCAAAAGCGACATCCTTTATAGATACTTTTCTTGATCCTCGTAATTTGGCATATTGACTGCTAGATAAGCGATCTTTTTTATCGGCTTTGCGCTTCTCGGCCTTCCAGCCTTTTGTAGTACTTTTTACAGCGGATGAAATGTCATCTGATAAGCTCATAAATTCAATCTTTGTTTTACCACGATCCATGAATTCAAAACGTGGCCTTGCAATATGTACCATGAATATAACAGCATCGTCAGGATCAAGTCTTGCTCGCTGGACAGCACTTTGTAATGTCGAGACAGGTTCACTTCCAATCACAGGTGACCAATTAAGGCCAGTTATCATAGTCCGTTTTGCATTATTATCCTCTTTCACTGCAAAACCTACTTCTAAAACGTATGGTAATCCGCCAACAATTCCTGTTTTCTTAATATATTTAATAGAGTGCTCAGCACCTCCTTTTCCAATCATCCAATTTGTAAAATGCTCTTTGCCAATAATTCCAAGAAGATTTGGCTTTGGTGCAATACACTCTTTCTGCATATTATCAAGAAGTATCTTAAGTGATTCTAGGTCTATATCTCCATTCTTTTCAAACACGGTAAGATCTGCACGTGAATAATTCTCAGTCACTTTTTTTTGTTTGGCAGTGCTGGTTATTCCACGAAATTCCTACACAAATTCCCTCACTGTCTTATGATGTTGTCCGTTAGTACGCTCTTTTACAAGGTAACCTGCAACAAGATCACTAAATGTTTCAATGTTGTACCAATGCGGTGAAGTCTGCATGTTCGTTGTCCATTTAGTCCAATTAATATCTGTTGCATTGTATTTCGTCCCATTTAAAATAAATGTCGCATGAGGATTGAATGCAGTATATGCTTCAATTAACTCTTGAGCAGTAGGAGGAATGAAATTGTAAGAATTGCTATTCTTAATCAAAAGTAAACTCTCGTTGACTTTGGGTAATGGATTTTTACAAAAGTTCCATTTTTTACAAAAGGAGTTATTGAATGGTTAATTTTGGGTTTCCCTGCAATACGGTCTACCGTTATAGAAATGTGGTGCAATTCACCATGCGAACCAATTTCCACGTACCCATTACTGCTAGTTACAAACGGTGCAGCATAAATAACTTTAAGAGCATTACCCATCTGTCCTCTGGTTGGGGAAATATAGTACGCTTTATCACTTACACGGGACAAATAGTTAAGAGACTTATTTATAATCTCAATCGGGATTCCATTTCCGTTATCAGAAACAGTTATAAAATCGTCCTTGATATCAATTTCAATAATAGGTGCAATACTTGTTTTTTCACAAGCATCCAGTGAATTGTCAATTAGTTCTCTTAGGATTGCAATTGGCCAGAAAATCTTGTCATGCC
>OCZT010000607.1_pt1 | contig 35998 bp, 38 predicted proteins | sample 1539031 | NCBI WGS metagenome assembly OCZT01 (sample SAMEA3539308, study PRJEB22396) | soil metagenome | biome: tundra; feature: field; material: soil | place: USA | collected 2010-05 | depth 0.15 m | reverse complement strand
CCCGCCAGCACCGCGGCCGGGATCAGCGCCAGGACGACCGGCGCGGTGGCGCCGAGCGCGAGCCCCAAAGCCGCCAGCACGCAGCCGTAAACGGCGATGCCCAGGCCGGTGCGGGCTCCGGTCTTGTAGTGCGCCGTCATCCCACCGGCGCCGTGACACATCGGCATGCCCCCCAGCGGGCTGACCGCGAGGTTGGCCAGCCCCATCGACAGCGACAGCTTGCGCGACGTCACCCGTTCCCCCGCGGCGCCGAAGTAGCGCTCGGCGGTGGCGGCGGTGGCGATTACGCTGTTGCCGATCGAGAGACCCACCTGCGGCACCACCAGGACCCAGAAGGAGTGACTGAAGTCCACGGCGGAGGGCAGTTGCCACCTGACAGGCGCCGGCCCGAACGCCAGGTGCACGGGTGGGTGAACACCGACCAGCAGCCCGAGCAGGCCGCCAACGGCCAGCACCGCAAGCGACCCGCCGGCCAGCGCTCGACGCTGGAAAGTCAGCAGTAGCACCAGCACCACGACGCCGAGGATCACGGCGTAGCTGATGCCGACTCCGTCGAGCGGGCCCGAGCCCAGCATCAGCTGTTGCTTCCGCGCCATCAGCCCGAGCGCGGCCTGCGCCAGCAGCAAACCAATGCTGAGCTGGATGCCGCGCACCACCGGCGCCACGAAGATGCGGCGCATAATAGAGGTCAGGTTGGTGACCGACAGGGCCACGAAGATGAGGCCGATCATCAACCCCGCGGCCGCAATCCCCGGTGGACCCAGGCCGCTGGCGATGGCGATGGCGCTGACCGCCTTCAGTGGCTGCACCGGCACCGGCAGGCGGAAGATCAGCGCGGTGGTGATGTAGAAAATCCCGGCGCCGGCCAGGACGACGGTGGCGTTGAGGTGGTTGAGGGTGATCAGTGCCACCGCCAGCGGCGCCAACAGTCCGATGTCGCCGAAGCCGCCAGAGATCTCAGCCAGCAGCCGGCGGCGATCGGCGACGATTTTCATGGTGCGATGTTATGTCGTCGTCAGGTGCCCTTGTGCGGCCTCGCGGCCTGGGCCGCCTGGGCCGCTTCGAGCGCCTCCTGCGGGTACCAGGAGTCGGCCGACTTGGCCAGGCGGTCGATCGTCGCAGGCGAGAAACCCAGCGCCTTGCCGACTTCCCGGATCGCCAGCCGGGGCCGGAAGGTGACGACGTTGGCGACCATGCCGGTGCGCTCTGCCCCGTACTTCTCGTAAACGTACTGGATCACTTCCTCGCGGCGGCTGGAGGCGAAATCGATGTCGATATCAGGGGTGGTCTTCTGCTCCTCGTGGAGGAAGCGTTCGAAGAGCAGCTTGTGCTCCACCGGGTCGACACGGGTGATGCCCAGCAGGTAGGCGACGATGGAATCCGCCGCCGACCCCCTCCCCTGCCCCGGGATGCCGCTGTCTTTGGCGAAACGCATCAGGTCCCAGTTGATGAGGAAGAACTCCGCCAGCCCCGTCTTCTCGATCACCTCCAGCTCGGTCTGCAGCCGGCGCGCCACCGCTGAGGTCATCGGCTTGTAGCGCTGCTTCACGCCTTCCTGGCAGAGCTGGTAGAGATAGCTGAAAGGGGTCTCGCCGGCGGGCACGGGGAAGCCCGGAAAGCGCTTGCTGCGGAAGTCAAGCTCGAAGGCGCAGCGCTCGGCGACCTCGACGGTCTTGTCGAGCGACTCCAGGTAGGCGCGGCGAAGCCAGGGCTCGAGCGCGATCGGGGTGCGCTGGCCGCCGGGGCCGAGGAGCGCCTGCTCCATCTCCTCTCGGGTCTTGAGAAAGCGCTCAGCGTTGGGGGCCAGGTAGCCCTGGGCGGCGGCCTCATCGAGGCTGCCCCGCTCGCGGATCGAGACCAGCACGTCCTGCAGGGGCTTGTCGGCAGGGAGCAGCATGTGGACGTCGTTGGTGCTAACGCAGGCGATACCCAGCTCCCGGCCGAGGTCAGCCAGCTCGGCGCAAAGCCAGGGGTCGTCGGGGAGGAGGTGGCTCTGCAGCTCGAGCAGGAAGCTCTCCGCGCCGAAGATCTCGCGCAGCCTCGACGCCACCTCCGCCGCCTGCTCTCGGGCGCCGGCCCGAAGCAGCCGCGGGATGAGCCCGAAGCGCTTGCAGCCGGACAGGGCGATGAGGCCCGGGGCGTGTTCAGCGAGCAGCTCCCAGCTTGCCGCCCCCCGGCCCTTTTTGGGCGCCGCCAGGTTGGCCAGGCTGAGCATCCGGCTGAGGTTGCGGAAGCCGTCGCCGCCGGCGACCAGCAGGGTGAGATGATGGCGGCCCTGCTCGCGCCGGCGCACCGGAACCGTATCGCGGCGATCGACAAGCAGCTCCGGGTCAGGGGTCTCGACGCCCGGCAGCGGCTCCAGCGTCAGCTCGCAGCCGATCAGCGGTCGCACCCCCACCTTGCGGGCGGCGCTGTCGAACCGGACCATGCCATAGAGCCCGTTGTGGTCGGTGAGCGCCAGCGCCTGCATCCCTCGCGCCGCCGCCAGCTGGGCCAGCTCCTCAGGGTGGGCGGCGCCGTCGAGGAAGGAGAAATTGGAGTGGCAGTGGAGCTCGACGTAGCTCATCGGAACTTTTCGCCTCGCCGGTTCGTCCCAGGGGCAGGACCGAACTGGAGGTACCCCCAATGACGACGTTCAACAAGAGGACCTTGATCGCCACCGCGATGGTGATCGTGCTGATGGCCATCTTCGCCACAACCGTGGTCGCCGCCATGTACGAAGGCATCCAGGCGGGACGCCAGGGCCATCCGACGAGCAACTCGCCGGTGCTGGGCCAGGTCGTCAGCCTGCCCGCGGTCGACACCGCCAACGGTGCCGCGAGCAACGTTGCCCTGGGCGCTCCCGGCAGCACCGGCAACATCGCCATCATCCAGCCCTACCCCGGCCCGGGTCCGTTTCAGCCGGGATCGCCGCCCTTCGGCCAGGTCGGCGCCAATGGCGACGGCCTCAGCGCCTGGGGGGTTGCCTTCAAGGAGACCGCCGACGCCAACGCCCAGCCCGACGCCGACCTGATCAAGAGCGCCTACCAGGACGCTCAGAAGAAGGCCGAGACGCTGGCCTCCGCCACCGGGCTCAAGCTCGGCAAGCTGGTCGCCATCACCGACTACACCCAGGCGGAGCCCTACTACGGCAAACTCTGCGCAGAGCCCCAGCTGGGCCTCCCCAACCAGCCGCCGCCTGCCGCCCTCCCCAAGGGAGAGCCCACCGGCACCGGCACCGGCACCGGCACCGGCACGGTGGCTCCCGTGGGACCCACGCAGCCAGTCCCCGCACCCTGCCAGCTGCAGCACTATGTGGTGGCCTGGGTCCTGGTTCGCTACCAGATCGGCTAGTCGTACCAGCGGGTCAGTTTCCACTCGCCGTCCAACCGGTCCTGGTAGACCTCGCAGACCAGGTCGCCGCTGAGCCAGAGCTTCCAGTACTCGCGGCTGAGCGGCGCCCGCCACCAATCGGTCTCCAGCCGCCAGCGAGCCAGCACTCGCTCCACCCGATGGTCACGGCGGTCGACGCGGAGCCGCGACGGCAGCCCGTCGCTGGTCGCCATCGCCACCGGCGCCGGCTGGGCCAGCAGGCGGCTCACGCGGAGATGCGCCGGCGGCGCCCACGCGAGACGGCCTGGGCGGCCAGGCTCCCGGCCGCATCGGTCCAGTGGTAGCGGCGCTCATCGAGCAGCGGCGCCACCACCGCCAGCTCCGGCATCCGCACCAGCTCGGTGCCGTGGGCGTCGGCGATCAGGTGGAGCTGGCGGGTGATGTCCTCCAGCCGCCCGTCGGCGCGGGTTAGGAGATCGACCTGGCGGCTCTGGGCGGGACAGAAGCCACTCACCCGCAAGCAGAGCCGGCTGATCGGCGAGGTCATCGCCTGGCGCTGGAGCAGCTGCGAGACCGGCGTCCAGAGCTCCTCGCCAGTGCTCATCGGCGAGCGCAGCTTGAGCTGGGCCTCGATCGGGGCATCGCGGGCGTCCTCCATCTCCAGGCGAACGCGCACCGTGGTGACGGCATAGGCGCCCTCGACGAGGCGCTCCCCCATCCGGTCGACCAGGCCGCGAGCGACGAAGAGCAGCGGGGTGAGGTTGTCGACGGCGGGATCGAGGCGGCTCTGTTCCTCGATCCGCTGGGGTGGCTCCCACGGCTGCAGCCGCCGCGAGTCCTCGCCGCGGGCCAGCTTCAGGGCATGCAGCCCCTCGGCGCCGAACTGGGCTTCGACTGCGGCCAGCGGCATCGCCGCCAGGTCGCCAAGGTGGCGCAGGCCGAAGAGCCGCAGGCGACGGCAGAGGTCGGGAATCTCGGGGAGGCAGTCGGAGATCGGCAGCGGCGCCAGGAAGGAGCGTTCGCTGCCGCGTGGGACCAGCCGCGGCGGCAGCTCATCGTCGATGGGCAGAGCGCCGGCGGCCAGCCCGGCGGCGATGCCGGCGACGAACTTGTTGGTGCCCAACCCCAGGGCGGGGCGGCTCCGCAGGCGCTGGTGAAGGTAGGCGCCGACACGCCTGGCGAAGACCATCGGCTCGCCCAGGCCGTCGACCTCGATGTAGGCCTCACCGCCCACCGCCAGCTCGACCTTGGGCGCCAGGGCGTAGAGGCTGGCCAGGAGGTGTCGAGCCAGCGACGACTCGGCGGCGGGGTCGGCGGGGAAAAAGAGCGCCTCGGGGCAGAGCTGCTCGGCCTGGCGAAGGGGCATGCCGGCGCAGACGCCGAAGGCGCGTGCCTCCACCGAAGCCGACCGCACCGGCTTGCGCTCGCTGGGATGGCCGCCCACCACCAGGGGCCGACCGGCCAGCCCCTGGCCGCGCTCGGCCTGGCCCAGGATGAGGGCGGCGATGGGGATGTCGGGGACGCGACAGCAGAGGATCACGCGCGGACGACGCGCAGCCGGGGCGGAGTGTCCTCAACAATCTGAGCGGCCAGCTCACCCAGCGGCAGCGGCGAGATGAAGGTGCCGCGAGGATAGGCCAGGCAGAGCTCGGCGCCACGGCCGGGCATGCCCAGCTTGTTCTTCTCGACCGCGGCCGCCAGGCGAACGCCGTCGATGTCGCCATGGCGGAGCAGCCATTCCTGGCGCTGCAGGCGCAGGACCAGGCTGGCGGCGTAGCGCAGCGGCTCGCCGGCGACCTCGCCCAGCAGCAGCAGGGGGGTCGCGGTCTTGGCGCAGGCAGCCGAGAGGGCGGCGGCGAACGGATCCCAGAGGCGGCTCTGGCCGGCGCCCGGACCGAGGTCGGCCAGGAGGGCCCCAACCCCGGCGCGGACCAGGCCGAGGGCGCTCTCGAGGGCGGTCTTCAGCTCCACCTCGGTTGAACCGGGGGGCCGGAGCACCAGGGTGCGGTCGAGGCGGGCGCCAAGCCTTGCCATCAGCCAGGGATCGGCGTGGCCGCGCAGGTCGAGCATCGCCACCGCCGCCCCCGACTGGCTGGCCTGAGCCAGGAAGCGGTAGCCGACCAGCATCTTTCCCGTCCCGGCGGCGCCCAGGCAGAGGCTGAGGCGTCCCATCGGGATACCGCCGACCCCGGTCAGCCCATCGATCTCGGCGATGCCCGTGGGACAGGCCTCGACAACCTCGCCGGCGATCTCCACCCGGGTCCCGGCTGGGCGCAGGGAGGCGGTGCCGAAGCGGGTCTGGATCCGCCCCACCGCCGACCTGAGGGCCTCCTCCCGAAGGGACGTCGAACCATCCAAAGGCAACCTCTGAGAACCATCGATGCCAGCAACGCCTCTCGATGCAAGGGGGATGGCGAGTGCGGGAGGCGAACTCCCATCATAGCGAACACTTGTTCGTCAGTCAAGACCCGAGGCTCCTCTTATTTGCCGGCGGGCGCTCCCAGGTGGTCGGCGAAAAAGGCGAGCACGCGGCGAGGTCGTCGACGATCCGCGTGATATCGGCGTAGCTCGGTACTCACGGCCACAGTCATGACCGAGCAGTGTGCAACAGGCCGCAGATCCCGCGAAGGCTACAATCGGGCATTCCCTGCGCGGGGAGGTGGCTGAGTGGTCGAAAGCGCTCGCCTGCTAAGCGAGTAGGGGGCTTTGACGTTCCCTCCCGGGTTCGAATCCCGGCCTTCCCGAGCCTTTTTGACAGCAACCTGACAGCAACCCGGGTGAATCCTATGAAGCAGCCGCCATCGACACTGGAGATCCTCGAGGCTAGCGGTTACCTTTCCGGCCGCTCTATGACTCCACGCTGCGCAAGCGTGTCCAGTCGCCCAGCCGTTAGAGCCGCGACAGTCGAACGGAAGGCGTTGCGACGTTCGACGGCCTCCTGTGAGTTATCGAAGCCACCAGAATGGAGGTAGGCGCCGCGCTGGTCGCGGAGCCACTTCAACTCAGTCTCCTCGATTTCGATGCCGACCTCATCGAAAGCTAAGAGGAATCGGGCGATCGGGCTCTCGACGTGCGTAGCCGTCGCGGAAATCGCCGCGCAGCGCGGTGTCCCCCGGGTTCGCCAGGACTCGTCGTCCGACAGAACTCAGGCTTCGACGGTTTTCGGTTCTTGCAGCGCCTGACGCAAGGTTGCTGCGGTCTCCTCAATCGCCACGCGGGCCGCGTCCACGATAGCGGTCATGCCGATGAAGCCGTGGACGAGGCCGTCGTATCGACGCAGCGTCACTTTGACGCCGTCGGCTTGCAGACGTCGGCCGTACGCCTCGCCCTGGTCGCGCAGCGGGTCGTACTCGCCTGTGATGACCAGAGCCGGGGGCAAACCCGCCAGCGACTTGGCGCGCAGCGGAGCCAGGTACGGATTCTCCTCGTCGGCCGCGTCGCGCTTGTAGTGGTCCATGAACCAGTGCATGTCGGCGACGGTCAGCAGCAGCCCTTCAGCATTCTGGCGACAGGACTCGTCGTCGAAGACGTAATCCGTGCCGGGGTAGATGAGCAGCTGGAAGACGAGTGGTGGGCCGCCGCGGTCACGGGCCATGAGGCAGCTCACCGCAGCAAGGTTGCCCCCCGCACTGTCACCGCCGACGCCGACCCGGCTGGAGTCACCGCCCAGCTCTGCCGCATGCTCGACAACCCACTCAGTCGCGGCGTATGCGTCCTCTACCGCTGCGGGAAACTTATGCTCCGGCGCCAGGCGATACTCGACCGACACCACGATGCAGCCGGCCTGCATGGCGAGCTCGCGGCAGGTACGGTCGTGGGTTTGGATGCTGCCGATGACCCAGCCGCCGCCGTGAAAGAAGACCAGGACAGGCATCGGTGCGTCACCGGGTGGCGTGTACACCCGAATCGGGAGTTCGCCCTCAGGGCCCGGGATTACGCGGTCGTTGGTCGCAACTCCTGGTGTCTCAGGCGAGCCAAGCTGTGCGAACGCCGCAAACGCTTCGCGGGCGCTCTCGACCGTTCCGGTGTGCGTCGGCGGGTACTGATTGACGAGGTCGAGGACCAGCTCCGTCTGATGGTCAACTGGCATTTGAGTCTCCTGTCCAGCCGGCACCGACAAATCCGGCTTGAGCGGTCGGGCGGATCCGATTGCCGGATCGTAACCGGCAGCCGAATAAGTTGCTAGGCCTTAGCCTCGGCACTGCTCTTCGGCCCGGCCGCGAACCCACGACTCTCTCTGCTTAAAAGGCCGCCTCAGCCCCGTTCAGCCAGGCGATTCGTATTGCAGGCCGCGGCATCGAGCGGCAGCAACCGGCACCAGTTTGCACCCGCGTTGCTGCCGGCGTTGCTGCCGTTTGACGGCAAACACCAGGTCGCCCCGGGTCGAGAGCCGCCAGGGGTCTTGGTTTCGGAGGGGAGGGACTCGAACCCCTCTGCAGCAAACTACCGCGCCAAAGATCGCTCAAGCGCTGCGACCTAATTGGGAACGGTCAGTTGATTTCGTCGGCGTCACTTGTACCGAAGCCATGAGCCTCAGCGGGGACTCGACCTACCGACCGACGAGAGCCAGAGAATGATCTCGCTCGCCGAGGGATCCTGAAACGCGAAAGCCGTGCGACACCTCGTCTACCCCGTCGTGCTCAGCGCCTAGTTACCTAACCCAGCTCGCTTGGTCGGGGAGTGCCAAGCCTGGGGCGGGTATGAGAGTTCGAAAAGTATCCAGTGACTCCCGCACACCACCCTCTCTGCCAGTCAAAATCGGGCGCAGAACGCCGTTGGTCGCCCTCGCTGGCGTAGGGTCGGCGTGGTGTATACTTTATACACCGTGCAGCGAACCCAGATCTATTTGGACGAACGCCAACTTGCCCGCCTCAAGAGCACCGCCAGGGCCACTCGCCGCAGCGTGTCTGAGATCATCCGGGAGGCGATCGACGATCAGCTTGCCCGCCCTGAAGAGAAGGATGAGTTTGAGAGTGCACTCGCGGCAGCTATCGGTCTGTGGACGAATCGGACTGATCTCGAATCAACTGACGACTACGTCCGCCGCATCCGCCGTGATCGTCGGGGAGCCGTGGCCCCGTGATCGTCGACTCGGATGTGATCATCGAGATACTCCGAGGAAACGCCAAGGCCGCGGCGTGGCTTCGGCACCAGCGCGCGGAGGGAGCGGTGCTCCGCTACTCACCAGTCAGTAGAGCCGAAGTCCGGGCGGGGGCTCGTCCAGCCGAGCAGCCGGCTATCTCGGCTCTCTTCGGAAGCCTTGTGGCTCTGCCCGTGGAGGCGTCAACTGGCGACCTGGCAGGTGACCAGCTGGCACGGTTCGCCGCTTCTCACGGAGTACAGATGGGCGACGCGCTCATCGCCGCGGCTGCGATCGAGCATCGAGATGATCTGGCTACGTTCAATTCGAGGCACTTCCCCGGGGTCAAAACCGTCGTCACCCCAGGCCGCTGACACCTAACTGAGGAGTCGGACAAGCGGCCGATATCCGCTGGAGTAGGCAGTGACCAGAGTTCGAAAAGTATCCGGTGACTCCCGCCAGCTCCATCTCGAAGATGTCCAGGAGGTCCTGAGACATCTGTCATCTATGTGGGAACTCAGTCGTGCCTACCGTTCATTGCGTGACCGATATAATGACCATATGACTAGAAAATTGACCGCAACTGAGACGAAGGCCAAGATTCTTTCGCTGCTTGACGAAGTTGCCGCGGGTGAGGAGGTGGAGATCACCAAGCACGGCCGTACGGTGGCCCGTCTGGTGCCGGCCACGGGGCCACACGCGCTCGAGGGCGTCCTGGCTGGCGTCGCATTGACCGCGGCTGAGGACGACGATCTATTCACCACCGGAGCGACCTGGGACCTGCCGTGACCGCGGTCATCCTGGACACCCACGTGATCCATTGGTGGTCAGCCGAACCCGACCGACTTAGCCCGGCAGCAAGGCAGGCGGTTCGTGAGGCCGACGAGCTCGCCGTAGCGGACATTTCGTGGTTCGAGCTTGCCTGGCTGGCAACGCATGATCGGATCATCCTCTCGATCCCGGTGTCGTCATGGCTACAAAAGCTTGCCGGGCAAGTCAGGACGCTTGGGATCACCCCCGCGATTGCAGCCGCTGCGGTGTCTTTGCCCGCCACTTTCCCGGGAGACCCGGCTGACCGACTGATTTACGCCACCGCAGTCGAGCAGGGCGGGCTACTGGTCACTAAGGACAGGCGGCTCCGCGACCACCGTCATCCCCGGCCAATGACCGTGTGGTGAGAGAAGTTCGAAAAGTGTCCGCTACGCCCCGCCAAATCCAGGAAACTGGGTGGCTGAAGTCTTTCCTGGCCGATGGTTACGCGAACGGGACTAACAGAACGTCGTCACCTCCGGCGAGCGCCTCTATGCCGCGATCAAATGTAGCCAGCCGGGCCCCATGATGCCTGGCGACCGCGAGCAGATGGGCGTCGGTCACATGCAGATAGCTGGTGATTCGCGTGATATCCATGTGGGCCCCGACCACGCGTTCCACTTCGTCAGGCAGAAACTGACACCCCGGGACTGCGCTGATCTTCGCGAGTAGCGTCAGGGCCTCGGTCGGGGTCACCGCGCCGGGGATGGCGGAGGAATTGGAGCTCACGCGAACAAAGCCTGCTTCAGTCATTGGCGTGGTCGCCCAAGGCTCAGCCCCCCGTTGCCGGAACCATGTCGTCGCTGGTACGTGGTGGACATGATTTGGCCAGGCCAGACTCACGAGCAAGTTGACGTCGAGGAGGTCCGTCAGGTTTCCTCAAGCCCGGCTTTGACCATCTCGTCGGTAATCGCTCCAGCGCCGGGTTCAACCTTGAAGATCGGAAATCCTCCCTCGTCGTCGATTCGCGGGTGCGGAGGAACCAGACCGCGCCGGACCAGATTTGACACGACTGCCCCCAGACCGCGTCGTTCAACTCGGGCGATCGCCCGCGTCGCCTCGAGGACGTCGTCGTCCAAGTTTATGGTTGTTCGCATTCCAACATCATAACATCACATCATGATGCTGCGATGCTCAGCGCACGGACGAAGAGTTCGAAAAGTATCCAGTGACTCCCGCCATTCTCACCCTCACTGAGGGCCAGGCCCGGGCGTCAAAGCCCCGTGGCCCGGGAGAAGGACGAGCGAAGCATTGCGGGAGTGCCTGCGGCCGTCTAGCATCTTGATGCTATGATGTAAATGTGTCAAAGGTGCGCACCACCGTGACCCTGGATGATGAGGTCTTGCGCTGGGTCAAAGTCCGGGCCGCCCGCCAAGGGAAACCTGACGGCCAGGTGATCGAGGAGTCGCTTCGGCGCGATCTCGGTCTAGACCTGCTCGAGAAGCTCTGGCAGAAGAACGACCTCGACGACGCGGAAGCCATGGAGCTCGCCCTGGAGGCCCAGCACTCGACCCGGTCCAAACGACGCCGCTGAGTGAGGGCGGTCCTCGACGCCAACGTCCTGGTCTCAGCCCTGATCAGCCGAGCTGGTGCGCCCGCCGGGCTGGTCCTGCGATGGCTGAACGGCGAGTTCGAGTCCGTCGTGTCTGAGCAGTTGTTGGCGGAGGTGTCTCGCGCTCTGGCTTATCCCAAGATCCGGAGCCGCGTCAGCGCAGTCGAGGCTGCAGCATTTATCCAGCTCCTGCGCGCAACCGCCACCGTCGCGGTCGACCCGCCAGTGGCCCAGCGACGCTCGCGAGACCCGGACGATGATTACCTGGTCGCGCTCGCCGAGTCGGTCGAGGCGGTTGTCGTGTCAGGTGACCGCGATCTCTTGGCGCTGGCCCCAGAGCTGCCCGTATTGGCCGCGGCTCAATTCCTCGGACAGTTGCGAGCCAAGGACTAGAGTTCGAAAAGTATCCAGTGACTCCCGCCATTTAGCCGACACCGCAGCCTCGGTGTCGCCAGTCGAGGGCAGGCAATGTCAGAGATCAGCAAGGGCCAGGTCTGGAGCAGCGGCGAGGGCTACGAGAGGTATGTCGGTCGCTGGAGCCGGATCGTGGCACGCGAATTTCTCGACTGGCTGGGCGTGCGGCCGGGGGCCTCGTGGCTCGACATCGGGTGTGGCACCGGCGCGCTGAGCGAGACCATCCTCGCCACCGCCGACCCGGGCGCTCTCCAGGGGATTGATCCTTCTGAGGCCTTCGTCGACCACGCGCGGCGCACGATCAGCGATCCCCGCGCCTCCTTCGAGGCCGGCAGTGCTGAGTCGCTGCCATTCGAAAACGGACAATTCGAGGCCATCGTATGCGGCCTGGTTCTCAACTTCGTGCCCGATCACCAGGCGGCGCTGGTCGAGATGCGACGGGTGGCCGCCCAGGGAGGCGTTGTCGGGGCCTATGTCTGGGACTACGCCGGCAGGATGGAGATGATGCGCTACTTCTGGGACGCCGCCGCCGAACTCGACTGGCTGGCTCAGTCAGCCGATGAGGGAGCGCGATTCGCCCTGTGCCGAAAAGAGGCCCTCTTCGAAGCATTCACGGACGCAGGCCTCCAGGAAGTGGACGTCCGCGCCATCGACGCGCCCACCGCATTTCGAGACTTCGACGACTTCTGGACGCCTTTCCTCACCGGGCAAGCACCGGCACCCGCGTACAACCTGTCGCTCAGCGAAGAGAAGCGTGGCGATTTGCGTGAGCTGCTTCGTTCGCGGCTGCCGATCCAGCCGGACGGCTCGATCCACCTCGTCGCCCGGGCGTGGGCGGCCCGGGGTCGTCGGTGACCGAGCATGGCCGCCAGCGACTTCAAAGCCGGTTGTCAGTAAACGCCCGGCAGCTCTATCGGTCAGCCCAGGGTGGCCAGGATGTCCCGGGTCAGGTGATGGTTTGGATGCCAGGTCACCGGCGCCAGCCACAGGCGCGGGCGACCATCGAGCAGGAGCCGCTCCTCACGTAGCGGCGCCAGCGCCTCAAGCATCTCGGCGTGGGCCGATCGGTGCTCCGCCAGTACCTCCGCCAGCCCGCGACTTCGCGACCGGTCTTGGACCAGGGCGTCGTTGAGGGCGCGCGTGTCGATGCCCAGCACCTGAGGCGGGTAGGCGTCGACCGGTTTCGACCCGGGCTCGGCCTGCAGCCGCGCGACTCGAGCCCCGTTGCGCTTCCACGCGGCGATGTGCAGGACCGCGTCGGCGATCGTCCAGCTAGGATCCTCGGGGTCTCGTGAAGTCAGCTTCTGGGTCAGGTCAGCAGCGCTCAGCGCCGAGACCACTTCGTCGAGCCGGCCCCAGCCGGCATCGATTTCGGCGATCAGGGCTGCGCGCGTGAGGGCCTCAGTCATTCTCGACTGAAGGGTAAGACAAGGCCGGCGAGGCCGGCGACACACGGATCGCCAGCCTCAGTAGTGCCTTAACTAGCGTCGAACCAGCCTTGCATAGTCTGCGCCAGCATCATGTCGCCCTTCAGCTTCAGCTTGCCCGACATGAACGCGGTCATCCCGTTGAGCTTGCCACTGATGAGGCGCAGGAAGTCGGGCGCTGAGAGGGCCAGCGTGACGGTGGCCTCCTGGCCGGCGCCGGGGCCGGTGGTGCAGGTGCCGCCCGCGACGACGACCTGGTAGGTCTGGGTGCCGTCGGGCGTGGTGATGTCGTACTGGATCACAGCGTTCTTTCCGACCGCTTTGTCGGGAAGGAATCGCTTGGCCATCTCCTCGAAAAGGCCACCAAAGAAGGTGTCCTCGCCGAGCTCTTTGATCAAAGCCAGGATTTCGTCGTCGCTCTTGCCCTCGATGAGGCCGGCCAGGTTGGCGGTGCTGGTCCCACCTCCGCTCTCACTTGCCGTTGCCGCGGGCACTTCGGCGGACGCCTCGGCGGCGGCGCCATTCACCCCTGGGGCTTCGGCCTCCGCGGGCGCCTCGCCCGGGGTGCTGCTCGTCTGCTCTGACATGTTTCCCTCCTGTGAAGTTCCCCTGAAACCTTTACATCGGATTATGATCCATAACATGAGCGCAAATCTGGGGGCGGTTCAAACCGAGGACCCCGAGGAACACACCATCGACCAGCTGGCGCAGGCCAGTGCCGTCACCGTTCGAAATATCCGCGCCCACCAGTCGCGGGGCCTCCTGCCCGCCCCGGAGGTTCGCGGGCGAACCGGTTACTACACCCAGGAGCACGTCGCCAGGTTGCAGCTGATCCATGAGATGCAGACTGACGGCTTCAACCTCAAAGCCATCAAGCGGATCCTCGACGACATGCCGCCCGGCTCGGCGGGCGAGGTGCTGGGGTTCGAGCGCGCCCTGCGGACGCCCTGGGGCGACGAGCAGCCAGAAATCCTGGACGCCCACGAACTGGCGGAGCTCTTCCAGGGCGCCGACGACAAGGCCACCCAACGCGCCGTCAAGCTCGGGGTCATCCTGCCGCTCGGCGACGGTCGCTTCGAGGTACCCAGCCCGACGCTGTTGCGCGGCGGTGCCGAACTCGAGAAATTCGGGATCCCGATCAACACCCGGCTTGCGGTGCAGGAGCAGATTCACCGCCACACCGAACGCGTTGCCGACGCTTTCGTGCGCCTATTCGTGGAGAGGGTCTGGAAGCCCTTCAACGACTCCGGCCGGCCGGAGTCCGAATGGCCCCGGGTCCATGCCGCCCTCGACCAACTGCGGCCGCTGGCGACCGAGGCCCTGGTGGCGACATTCCACCAGGTCATGAGCGTCAAGGTCGATGAGGCCTTTGGCAAGGTCATCCAGCAGGAGGCCAAGCCGCCGCGCAAGGCCAAGCCCGAGGACCGCGAGCGGTCCAAGGACCGGTCACGGTCGTCCGCCCGCCGCCCCGAACCCGTCTGAGCGCACCGGCAGCGGCTGCCGGCCGGCGACGATAAAGTCGAGACCATGAAACTGGCGGTCGCGCTCCCCTACACCGATACCCCATGGCCCGAGGTCGTCGAGTACGTCCAGGAGGCCGAGCGGCTCGGCTTCGAGGCGGTCTTCGTGGCCGAGGCCTACAGCTACGACGCCGTCAGCATCATGGCAGCGCTGGCGGTCAAGACCGAACGCATCAAGATCGCGTCCGGCATCCTCAACGTCTTCTCCCGCTCCCCCGCCCTGCTGGCCCAGAGCGCCGGCGCCCTCGACATGCTCTCCAACGGCCGCTTCATCCTCGGGCTTGGCACCAGCGGGCCCCAGGTTGTCCAGGGCTGGCACGGCATCCCCTTCGAGAAGCCACTGCAGCGCACCCGCGAGGTAGTCGAGATCGTCCGCATGGCCCTCCGCCGCGAGCGCCTGGTCTACGATGGCCAGACCGTCAAGCTGGACATGGGCCTGAAGCTGATCAACCACCCGGTCCGTAGCGAGATCCCGATCATCATCGCCTCGCTGGGGCCGAAGAACCTCGAAATGACCGGCGAGATCGCGGACGGCTGGATGCCCACGCTCTTCGACCCCGGCAAGATGGACGTCTTCAGACCCCACCTCGAGGCCGGGCTGGCCAAGTCCGGAAGGACGTTCGGCGCCCTCGAGATCACGCCCGCAGTGCCGGTCCTGCTCTATGACGACCTCCAGCTCTGCCGCCAGATGATCAGGCCCTATGTCGCTCTTTACATCGGCGGCATGGGCTCCCGCGAGCGCAACTTCTACAACCAGCTGGCTCAGCGCTACGGCTACGTCGAGGAGGCGAAGCTGATCCAGGACCTCTACCTTTCCGGCGACAAGGCCGGAGCGGCGGCCGCCGTCCCCGACGCCCTGGTCGATGCCACCAGCGCGCTGGGCAATGCCGAGCAGATCCAGGCCAGCCTTAAGCGTTTCGCCGACGCCGGCGTGACGATGCCAGTGCTCGGCATCGGTGCGCTGGACCAGGAGTCCCGGCTCAAGACCCTGGAAGCGCTGGCCCCGATCGCAGCCGCCGTCTAGTCTTTCGTCCTGATCTGTCCCCGACACGGATCGCGATACGATGTCAAGACAGGCAGGATAACGCGAGGCCCGCGCGAGATCTATGGCAAAGTCCCCGGCCTCGGCACCTTCTACCAGGCGCTGACCATGGTCTGGCCGCTGGGCCACGGCGAGGTCAGGGAGTCCTCTACATAAAGTAGACCCTGGCTCCGCTGGGCTAAGTCAGTCTGGGTCGGCTCCCGGCGGCAGCTGCACGATACCGATGGTGTTGTCCTCGCTGTCCTTGAACCAGGCGGCCTTTGCCTCACCTGTCTGAGCGACGCTATTCTCGGTCTTGAGACCGGGGTAGTCGTACTCGTCAAACACAACGCCACGCTGCTTTAGCTCCGCGACCTCGGCCTCGATATCGTCGGTGGCGAAGCCGATCTGCGTGTGGCCACCACGGGTGGGGTTGGGGGTGGGGTAGAGGATGAACCGGGTGCCGCCGGCCATGACATAGAACAGCCCTCCAGTGAGCTCGCTGGCGGGCGTGAGACCGAGCTTTTCCTCGTACCACTTCTTAGCCCGTTCCAGGTCGGCGGCGGGCAGCGTGGTGTGGGTTTTGCGCGACTTGAGCATGCGACATCCTCCTCAAAGCAGCGCACCTCGGTGCCGCGCAGATCAGCTTATTCATACCAGCGCCCGGCCACCAGCGGCACTAAAGCTTCTGGCTGAGCGCCTCGGCCTCGTCGACCAACGTCGAGATCTGGTCCAGGCCCCCCTGCCAGAACTTCGGATCTCCGAGGTCGACGCCCAGCTTGCTCGTCAGCGCTTCGGGCGAATCGGAGCCGCCCGCGGCGAGCAGGTCGAAGTACTTCGGCGCGAACCCCGGTCCCTCCTCCACCGACCGCTGGTAGATCGCCAGCGCCAGCAGGTTGCCGAAAGCGTAGGCGTACACGTAACCGGGAACACCGATGAAATGCGGGATGTAGCTCCACCAGATGCCGTAGTTCTCGGTGGCTTTGACCGCCGGCCCCAACATGTCCCCCTGGGTTCGCAGCCAGGCAGCGTTGAGGTCGTCCTCCGATAGCTCGCCGGCATCGCGCCGGTGGTTGTGAATGACGTCTTCGAAGCGGTTCATCGCCACCTGCCGGAAGATGCTGGCGATGGCGTCGTCGATGCGGCCGATCATGAGGTTGAGGCGGCGCTGGGGGTCGTGCTCGGCTTCCAGCAGACGCGAGAAGGTGACCGTCTCACCAAAGATTGACGCCGTCTCCGCGGTCGTCAGCGGGGTCTCGAAGTTGAGGTAGCTCTGGGCCCGGCTGAGTGACATGTGAACGCCATGGCCGAGCTCATGCGCGAGCACCAGCACGTCCCGGCGCCGGCCGGTGAAGTTGATGAAGACGTAGGGATGCAGGGGCGGAGTGACCTGGTGGGCATAGGCACCGCCGCGCTTGTTCGGCCCCAGGGCGGCGTCGATCCAATCCTTGTCGAAGAACTCGGCCCCCAGCTCGCGCATCCGCGGCGAGAAGGACCCGTACGCGTCGAGGACGATATCCCGGGCCTCCTCCCAGCTGACCTGCGGCTCCGAGCCGCCCAGGGGAGCATAGCGGTCCCAGTCGTAGAGGGTGTCGACCCTCAGCAGCTTCTTCTTGAGCGTGTAGTAACGCTGGGGGATGTCGTAGCGAGAGGTGACGGCCTCGATCAGCGCGTCGACCGACTCGTCGGAGGCCTCGTTGGCGAGGTTGCGGTCGGCGATCCAGTGGGGGTAGCTGCGCAGGCGATCGTCGATCGACTTGTCGGCCAGGATGGTATTGAGGATGAACTTGCGCACCGGCAAGCCGCCTCGAAGCGCGTCGGTGATCGCCTGGGCGGTCGCCCTGCGCTCTTCGGCGTCGCCCGATTGGAGCTTGGCAAGCGCCTGCTCCAGGCTGGTCTCTCCGTCGCCGAGCTGGACCCGGACCGAGGTGGTGACTTCTTCGAAGAGGCGGTCCCAGGCACTTCGGGCGGTGACCGACTTCTCTGATAGGACGCGCTCCTCCCCTTCGCTGAGTACGTAGGGGCGGTAGCGACGCGCGGCCTCGAGATAGTGCCGGTAGTTGTCGAGCTCGGGGCTTTGCACCAGTGCCGCGGCGGTCTCGTCGGGGACCGCCAGCCACTCCAGGCTGAAGAACAGGAGCTGGGTCCCGGTCTGGGTCATCGACTCCTGCACTTTCTGCATCAGCGCCCCGCGCACCGGGTCGGCGACGTCGGTGCTGAAGTCGAGGAAGGCATAGGACGCCGCCCGGCCGAGGATCTCCTGGATCTCCTCGACGCGACGGAGCGCTTCGGCCATGGCGGCCGCGTCGAGGCCCGCGACTTTGCCCCGATAGCTGGCCTCGAATCCCTGGGCCAGCTCCTGCGCCTCGCTCAGGTCGGCCCCGATCCCGCCCTTTGGATCACCGCTGTAGAGGGGGGCGAGGTCCCAGTGAATCTCCTCGGCGCCGGTCTGCAGGCTGGTCGTGGTTGCCACGAGCGGAATTCTAGCTATAGCTAGCACGACCGGGATCCCGCGCGTAACCTGACTACGTACGAAGGAATAGGCAGCCAGTCGGAGGGGCTCGATGATGCGACGGATCCGGAGATCCAGGATGTTGGGGATGGCGCTACGCGCCGGTGCCGGTCCCGACGCTTTGGTCAGCCGGTTCCGGGCAGTCCTCCTGGTGGGCGTCGGCTTCTACGCCCTGACCGCGATCGGCGTCGGCCTGGCGCTGGTGCCGCGGCGCTGACCCCACCCGACCCGGAGTCGATAACCGACCACCTCCTGGAGCGGGCGACATGGACCGCGACGCGGTCCAGTGGCCCTGGCGGTCAGCGCCGGGACAAGGTCTCGACGCAGGCCGAGATGTCCCTGGACGAGACCGCACTCGACGGCCTGCCCGAAGACGTGGCCGTCCGTCTTCGGGTCGGGCTTGGGCTGGAGGCGGGGCCGCTGCGGATCACCTCACAGGAGGACCGGCTCCTCTCCCGCAACCGGGAGATCTGCCGGCAGCGATTGCTGGATCGAGTGACAGCCGCCCTGGCACCACCGCCTCCGGCGCGTCGACCGAGCCGGCCGGGTCGCGCAGCCCGCGCCAAGCGCCTCGCCACCAAGCGTCACACCGGCACCATCAAGCAGCTGCGCAAGCCTCCCTCGGCCACCGACTGACTTTGCTAGCGTTGCCCGGTGACGCCAAGGCTTTACACCGTCGAGGACGCGAACCAGGCACTGCCTGAGGTTCGCCAGCTGGTGGGCCGGATAGTCGAGATCATGCCAACGCTGCCCGAGATGCACGAGGCGGTGCGGATCGCCGAGCTGAAGTCCAAGCGGGCCGGCGCCGGCGAAAGCGAGGAAGAGCGGCTGGCGCAGTCGGTCGCCTCATTGCGCTCGGCGGAGATGGCGGTGGCGGTTGCCCTACGGAGCCTCGAAGCCATGGACGTCACCCTCAAGGACGCGACCACCGGGCTGGTCGACTTTCTTGGTGAGCGCGACGGTGAGGTTGTCGAACTGTGCTGGCGGCTGGGCGAGGAGCGCGTGGCCAGCTGGCACCGGATCGGCGACGGTTACCCCGGCCGCCAACCCTTGTAGGCATAGCCGGTCAGATCGGTTCGTGCTCGGTGGAATCGCGCGCCAGCGCGGTGACCTCCGGTGCGGGGGCGGTGGAATCGTAATCGGTCAGCGCGGGGAAGACGCGGGCGATGACGGCGCACGCCGCCACGCAAACGGCCCCCCCAAAGACCAGTGAGAACCCCGGGCTGAGCAGACCGCCCATGGCGCCGGCCCGCAGGTCGCCCAGCATCGGCCCACCGACGACGACCATCGAGTTGGCCGCGTTGGCGCGGCCGCGGAACCGGTCGGGCGTGACGGTCTGGAGGATCGTGCTGCGGGCAATCGCGCTCACGGTGTCGAATGCGCCCGCGATTGCCAGCAGCACCAGCCCCAGCCAAAGCGACATCGTGAGCAGGCCGAAAAGCGTGATCCCGACCCCCCAGCCGGCAGCGCCGATGATGACCGCGCGACCCTGGTGCCGGATCCGGGCCACGAACCCCGAAAGCACCGAGCCAACCACGGCGCCAACGCCGGAGGCGGCGTAGAGCAGGCCGAGCCCCGCGGGGCCGGCGTGGAATGTCGACACCGCCAGCACCGGAAAGAGCGCCCGCGGCATCCCGAAAATCATCGCGTTGAGGTCGACGACAAACCCACCCAGCACCGCCTTCTGGCGGCCGACGAAGCCAAAGCCCTGGATGATCGACTGCAGCGGCGTTTCCTCGCGGCGATCCTTGGGCGGCTGGGGCGGGATCAGGAAGAGGGCCATGAGGGCGGCGCCGAAGGTGGCGACGTCGATGGCGTAGGCCACACCAAAGCCAACTCGCGCCAGCACCAACCCGGCGATCGCGGGGCCGACGATGATGCTGGTCTGGAACTCTGCGAAATTGAGCGCCATCGCCGAGGCCAGGTGCTCGGGACGCACCAGGTTGGGGGTCATCGCTGACTGCCCGGGGAGGTTGACCGCCGAGATGGCGGCGACGACGCCGACCATCACGTACAGCAGCCCCAGAGAGGCAAACCCGAAGAAAGCCGCCAGCATCAGCACCGCCGAAGAGGCCGCCAGCAGGAGCTGGGTGGCCAACAGCAGTCGCCGCCGATCTACGCGGTCGGCGATGCTGCCCCCGACCAGGGACAGAAACACGTAGGGGACGACCTGGAAGATGCCGATGACGCCCACCGCAATCGAGGAATGCGTCAGTTGAAACACCTGAAAAGGTACCGCCACCACCGTCACCTGGCGGCCGACCAGCGAGATCAACTGCCCGCTCCAGACGAGGCGATAGTCGCGCGACTCGCGCAGCGGGGAGATGTCCACCGCCAACCGCCGGAGCCTGCCAAGCATCCCGAGATTGTCTGTGATGCGCCGGCAGTTGCCCGCATCCATCACCGGTCACATCTGACCCCACGGCGCCCTCGCATCGCAGTAGAGTGGGTCCCTGCCCGTGTGGGAACGGGCGTCAGCCATCGGGGAGATTGAGGCATGACGATGATTGCGGCTCGCGACTCCTACACCACCACCTCCGCCCAGGGACTCCGCTTTGACAGCGTGCCCATGCGCCTCTTCCAGAAAGCCAAGAAGCTGGGCACGTGGGACCCCGCCGACCTCGACTTCAGCCAGGACAAGCGCGACTGGCAGGATCGCACCGACCTCGAGCACGACTTCCTGCTCCGCCTGCTGAGCCAGTTCCAGGCTGGCGAGGAGGCCGTGACCCTCGACCTGCTGCCACTGATCTACGCCGTCGGGCATGACGGCCACGTCGAGGAGGAGATCTACCTCACCTCATTTCTCTGGGAGGAGGCCAAGCACACCGAGATGTTCCGCCGCTGGCTGACAGGGGTTGCCGGTGTCGACTACGACCTCCACCACTTTGTCAGCCCGAGCTACCGCGCCATCTTCTTCGACGAGCTGCCGAAGGCGATGGGCCGCCTCCTCACCGACCAGTCCCGCGAGGCCCAGGCAATCGCCTCGGTGACCTACAACATGGTGATCGAGGGCATGCTGGCGGAGACCGGTTACCACGGCTTCCGCCGGGCCCTCAAGAGCAACCGCCTGATGCCCGGGTTGTGCGGAGGCATCGAGCTCACTGCCCGCGACGAGTCACGCCACATCCGCTACGGGGTCTACCTGCTGCAGCGCTTGGTCAGCGAGGACCCCGCCATCTGGGACGTCATCAACGTGCGGATGAACGAGATCTTCCCACTGGCGATGAGCATCATCGTCGAGTTCTGGGAGCCTTACGACGACGCCAACGGCCCCTTCGGTTTGACGATGAACGAATTCGTCGAGTTCAGCGCCGCCAAGTTCGACACCCGCATGCGGGTGATGGAGCGCGACCGCGGCAAGACCATGGCCGATATCGAGAAGGCCGTCCTGGGCGACCTCGAGGCAGACGAAAAGGAGTTGGTCGCGGCTTTCGCCTGAGCGGCCCTTCCGCCTGAGCGGCCCTTCGCCTGAGCGGCCCTTTGGCCTAGCCGGCTTTGGCCTCCACGGCGGGCTCGCCGGCGCGTTGACTGACGTCGGCGAGGGCCTCCAGGAGTGCCTCCATGAACGCCTGCGGCTCCTTGCCGATGGCGAGGTGGTCCCCCTTGACCTCGAAGAGGCGGGCCCCAGGGATGGCGGCGGCCAGCTCCCGCTGGAACGCAGGGGGCACCAGCTGGTCGCCGGTGGGACAGATCACATCCATGGGCGCCTCGATCTCCGCCAGCCACGGCCGCGAATCGAAACGGGCCATCTCCCGCCCGGCTTCGGCGATCGCCCGGGGGTCCGAGCGCATCAGCTCGCTGATGATCCAGTCCGCAACGTCTTCGCCCGCTGTCAAGCCGTTGCGCCGAAGCGCGCCGGTCCAGAACCGGCGGTTGTAGTGGGTCAGCGCGAACTGGAGGGCGCTCATGGTCCGCCAGGCGATCCGCATCCGGCGCTCCTCGCGCCACTGGGCAGAGGTCGCCGCCAGGACCACGCCGCGAACGAGCTCCGGGTTTCGATGAGCCAGCAGTTGGGCGATGGCGCCACCCATCGAGTAGCCGTGTACCAGCACCGGCCCCACATCGAGCTGGCGGATCAGCGCGGCGGCATCGTCGGCGCAGTCGGTAAGCCGGAAGGGCTCGAGGCTGCGGATGCCACGACCGTGGCCGCGGTGGTCGGGCGCGATGGCGCGGTAACCCGCCTCGCGCAGCGGCTGCCACGCCGTAATCCAGTTGAAATCGGCGCCGAACATCCAGCCGTGAAGGAGCACCACCGTGCCCAGCGGAGCGTCAACGTTGCCGGTGTCGCGGACGAAGACCTCCCCGCGACCGGGCAGCACGACCGTACGGCCGGGAGCGTTGAGCGCCTGTGCTTCAGTCATGGGCACGTAGTTGTAACACCATCTCAGGACCGCCTAATTCCCCGCGTGTAGGCTAGAGACGAATTGGACGGACTCCTTGCGTCGGTGAACTCACCGGCTGACCTGCGCCGCCTCGATCGCGACCAGCTGGACCTGCTAAGCCAGGAGATTCGCGACTTCCTGATCCAGCAGGTCAGTGTCAACGGCGGACACCTGTCGCCAAACCTCGGCATTGTCGAGCTGACGCTGGCGCTTCACCGCGTATTCGACAGCCCCCGGGACGCCATCGTCTGGGACACCGGCCACCAAACTTACGTTCACAAGCTGGTGACCGGCCGGCGCGACGACTTCACCGGGCTGCGCCAGGAAGGCGGGATGTCGGGCTATCCCTCGCGCAGCGAGAGCGAGCACGACGTGATCGAGAACAGCCACGCCTCGACGTCACTCAGCTATGCCCTGGGAATCGCCGAGGCCCGCCTGCGTAAGGGAACGCTGGGCGCGGTGATCGCGGTCATCGGCGACGGTGCCCTGACCGGGGGCATGGCCTACGAGGCGCTCAACCAGATCGCCTACCTCAAGCCGCCCAACCTGGTGGTGGTCATCAACGACAACGGCCGCTCCTACGCGCCCACAGTTGGTGGTCTCGCCAGCCATCTATCCCAGCTCGCCGTGAGCCCCCGCTACGAGCGCTTCAAAGAGCGGGTCTCCAAACGCCTGCGCGAGATCCCGGTGGTGGGTGAGGGCGCCGACGAGGCGGCATTCAGGTTCAAAGAGAGCTTCAAGCAGCTGGTCCAGCCGACCAACATCTTCGAGAGCCTCGGCCTCAAGTACGCCGGCCCCGTCCCAGGCCATGACCTGGGCATGCTGGAGGACGTCCTGCAGCGGACCAAGCTGCTCGATGAGCCCATCATCATCCACGTCGTCACCGAGAAGGGCCGCGGCTACGGGCCCGCGCTCAACGACGAGACCGATAAGATGCACGCGATCTCGGTCTCCGATCCCCGCACCGGTCAGCCACTCAAGACTGAACTGACATACACCAACGTCTTCAGCGAGGCGCTCCTCTCCGCCGGCGCCCGTTACCCCGAATTGGTGGCCATCACCGCCGCCATGCCCTCCCCCACCGGCCTCCTCGATTTCGGCAAGGAGTTCCCCGAGCGCTTCTTCGACGTCGGCATCTGTGAGCAGCACGCCGTCACCTTCGCAGCAGGCCTGGCGATAGCCGGGATGCACCCGGTGGTGGCGATCTACTCCACATTCCTGCAGCGCGCCTACGACCAGACGCTGCTCGACGTCGGCATGCACAACCTGCCGGTCACCTTCATCCTCGACCGCGCCGGCGTAACCGGCCCGGACGGACCGTCGCACCACGGCGTCTTCGACCTCAGCTACCTGCGCACCATCCCCAACCTCGTGATCGCGGCGCCAGCGGACGCCACTGAGCTCTGCGCGCTGCTGGAGACGGCCCTGGCGATGGACGGCCCGATGGCCATTCGCTACCCCAAGGGTGCAGTGCCCTCGACGCCCGACCTGCCTGTCGAACCACTCCCGGTGGGTCGCTGGGAAGAGGTCCGCAAGGGCACCGACGTCGCCATCCTGGCGATCGGCAAGATGGTCGGGGTCGCGCTCGAGGCGGCCGCCCTGCTCGAGTCCGAGGGCGTCAGTTGCGGCGTGATCAACTCACGCTGGCTCAAGCCGATCGACCCCCGGTTGGCGAGCGACTGGGCGGTCCGCTACCCTGCCCTGGTGACCGCCGAGGACAACGTCATCAGTGGCGGCTTCGGCGCGGCGGTGCTGGAGAACCTGGCTCCCGTCGGACTGGCAGGCAAGGTCCGCGTGATGGCGCTGCCGGATGCGTTCATCGCCCACGCCAAGCCGGGCGACATCCTGGCCCGCTACGGCCTCAACGCCAGTGGTTTGGCGGGCGCGGCCCGCGAGGCCGCTCGGGCGGCCAACCCGAAGCCGGCTCAATAGCGGCCGGCTAGAGCGCCTCCGGGAGCCAGGCGCCGGCCCGGTCGCGGGTTTCGGCCCGGACCGCGTCCAGCTCTGGGCCGATCCACCTGGCGGCGCGCAGGTCCAATCGCAGCGAAGGGCTGTCCTCCATCGCCTCGACCTCGTCCTCGGACATGCCCGCCAACGCTTGGCGTTTCCAGCCCTCGGGGTCGCGCCACAGCTGGTCGAGCTCGTCGAGGGCGGATTCGGCGGCCAGGCGGGCGGAATTGTCGGTGGCCGGAAGCCCGTAGCGCGAGGACCACGACTGGGAATCGCCCGCGATGGTGACCCGCACCTTGTAGACCGCGCTGGGCCGGTTGGCGCCCGCGGCCTTCACCCCCATCGGGGTGGCGGCGATCTCAAGCGAGCCCAACAGGAAGGTCTGCGGTGGAGAGCTGACCCAGGTCGACTCGTCCTCCCAGGCGGCATCCTCTTTGGATCGCCCTTTGAACGTCCGCAGCAGCCAGGCGCGGGTGCGGGTACTGAAGCTCGGCATCCTAGAGGCTAGCGGCTGGACCGGAGCCAACCTGCACCACAGACTCTGGTTGGTCAAGGATTAACGGATACCGCGGCGATTGTTCAAAGGCAAGCTGTGGTCTCACGGCGATTTCCTGCGGCTGTGGACAGGTGAGACGATCAGCCAGGTCGGCTCGCAGGTCACCTTGCTGGCGTTCCCCAGCGTGGCCATCCTCGTCCTCCACGCCGGCCCCTCGAAATCGGTCTGCTGACAACGCTCGAGTTTCTGGCCTTCCCTGTGCTGGGGCTTTTCGTCGGCGTCACCGCCGACCGCGTCCATCGTCGGCCCATCCTGATCGTCTCGGACCTCGGCCGAATGGTTGCCCTGGCCAGCGTGCCCATCGCCGCCTACCTACATGTCTTGGCGATCTACCGGATGTACGCCGTCGCCCTGGTGGTGGGCGTCTTCACGGTTTTCTTCGACGTCTCCTACCAGTCCTACCTGCCGGCGCTGATCGACCGGGCCGACCTGGTCGAGGGCAACTCCAGGGTCGAGGGTCACCCGGTCATCGGCCCAGGTCGCCGGGCCCGGGATCGCCGGGCTTGTGATCCAGCTGGTGGGCGGAGCCGCGGCGATTGTGATCGACACGGTCTCCTATATGGCATCGGCGATCGCGGTCCTGCTGATCCACAAGCCCGAGCCAAAGCCAGCACCGACGCGCTTCGACGCAGAGAAATCGGGCGTCCTGGCGGGACTGCGGGAGGGGCTCGACGCGGTCTTCGGCAATCCCATCATCAGGCACGCCGTCAGTTGCGCGGCGACCAGCAACCTGGGGACGAACATGATCTTTGCCGTCGAACTCATCTTCATGTACCGGCGCTTGCAGCTGAGCCCGGCCGTGGTCGGCACCATCCTCGCCGTCGGCTCCGTGGGCGGCATCCTCGGCGCCCTCGCTGCTTCATCGATAGCGCGCCGGCTGGGCGTTGGCTGGACCATCATCGTGAGCATCTTCTTTGGCGGATTCGGACTTCTCGCCCTTCTGATCCTGATCAGCGGCTATTTCATCGCCCAGTTCGCCACCCCGGTCTACAACATCACGTCGGTCAGGCTTCGCCAGGCGATCGCCCCCGACCGGCTCCAGGACCGCATGAACGCCACGGCCCGCACGGTGAACTGGGGCACCATCCCCCTGGGCACGTTCATCGGCGGGATTCTCGGCACAACAATAGGCATCATCCCCACCATCCTGATCGGCAGCGTCATCGCGGTGAGGGCTGTGTCTTGGGTGCTGGGTCGCCCCGGGCGCAGCCTCTGTATCCAGCCGCGGCTGGTCGAGCTCGGCCCATCGGACCCGGAGGCGGCTCCGGGCCTCAGTTAGCGGGGGCTGATCCTGAAGGTCGCGGAGCGGACCCGTCCAAACGCGCCGTGACCGCCGGCCACCAGCCGCTTCAGGTCGAGGCCGGCGACATCCTTGACCGCGGCGCTGCCGAAGGTGACGGTCGGGCCGTCGTCCAACTCCGCCTCGACCGCCAATAGGGTCGACCGGGCCAGGCCGCGGTTGCCGCTCTCCTCGACCAGCTCGGCGAGGGTCCTGGCGAAAAGCAGGCCAGGTCCGGCGAACCCCGCACGGGCCACCAGCTCGACTGCGTCGCCGCACGACGCTCCGGCACCAACACTGACGGTGAGGTTCTCGGCGTCAACGGCCACAGTGGAGTCCGCGGTCACGATGCCGGCCACCCCCGTCGCGGGCTTTTCGCCGGCCAGCGCGGCCTGGATGGCGGCGGCGAAGCGGGGCAGCCTGGGCTCGTCGTCAGCGACGGCGGGCAGAAGTACACCTGGGTTGAGGATCCCGGCCGGATCGAAGGCTGCCTTCACGACCCGGAAGGCGGCGATCTCCGCCGCGCCGAAGCGGCGCCTCATGTGCGGCACCTTCTCGGTGCCGATGCCGTGCTCACCGGTGAGAGTGCCGCCCATATCGAGGGCGGCCGCGCAGATCGTATCGGCTCCGGCGCGCATCCGGTCGGCCTCCTCGGGGCTGTACAGGATCACCGGGTGCATGTTGCCGTCGCCGAGGTGCGCGGCGGTGGCGACGTCGAGGTCGAGGCGGGATGCGATGTCCCTAGCGCGCGCCACCATCTCCGGAATGCGCTGGCGAGGCACCGAAACGTCGCAGACATAGAAGTTCTTCCCGGTCGCCTTGAAGGCATGAGCGGCGCCCACGCGCCCGGCCCAGAGCCGGGCACGCTCGTCGGCCTCGGTGGCCACGCGGAGCGCCCCATCCCGCCGCCGCAGCAGCGGTTCGAGGATCGCCGCCTGCGCCGCGACCTCGTCCGGATCGCCGTCGAGCTCGGCGAAGAGGATCGCGGCCGCCGACCGCGGATAGCCCGACTGGAGCCAGTCCTCGCAGAGGTTGACCTGGCGCTGATCGCACATCTCCAGCGCCGCCGGGAGCACGCCCGCGGCGATGATCTCGCTGACAAGGAGGGCCGCGTCCTCGAGGCGATCAAATGCGGCAAGTGCGGTCCAGGTCGCCGCCGGCAGCGGGCGCAGCTTGACGGTGGCGCGGGTGACAGCGCCGAGAATGCCCTCGGACCCGATCATCACCCCCAGCAGATCGATGTCGTCGCCCTCGGCGAAGACGGCGACCCGACCGTCGCCCAGCACCACCTCAACAGCGGCGACGTGGTGGAAGGTGACGCCGTACTTGATGCAGCCCGGGCCGCCTGCGTTCTCGGCGATGTTGCCCCCAATGGAGGAGATCGCGGAAGAGGCCGGATCGGGCGAGTAGCAGAGCCCCATCGGGGCCAGCCGCTGCTGGAGGTCGCCGTTGATCACACCCGGCTCCACCACCGCGCGCCGCGCATCCGGGTCGATCGCCAGGATTTCTCGCATCGCCGACAGGTCCAACACCACCGACTCCGGCGAAGGCGCGAAGCCGCCGCAGAGGTTGGTGCCTGCCCCCCGAGGGAGGACGGCGATGCCGCGCTCAGAGGCGAAGCCGAGAAGGGCGGCCACCTGGTCCTGCGATGAAGCCCGAACGACAGCCGCCGGGGTTCCCCGATGGGTGACGAAGTCGGTGCCAGCGGCCTCCCGGCCGGGAAGGTCGTCGAGGACCGCGCCGGCACCGCACAGGTGCCGGAGGTCCTCGACCAGGCCGGCTCCGGTCAGGCCCGGCCCGCGGAAGCGACCACCTCGGGCAGGACGTGGTCCTTGAAGCGCTCGCGCAGGACCTTCTTGTCGAACTTGCCCACCGAGGTCTTGGGCACCTCCTCGATGAAGACGACATCGTCTGGCAACCACCACTTGGCGACCTTGCCCTCGAGGTGTCTGAGGACGTCCTCGCGAGTCAATTCAGCGCCTGCCCTGACGACGACGCAGGCCAGCGGCCGCTCATCCCACTTGGGGTGGACCACGGCGATCACGGCAGCTTCGGCCACGTTGGGGTGCGACATGATCAGGCCCTCCAGCTCGACGCTGGAGATCCACTCGCCGCCCGACTTGACGAGGTCCTTGGTGCGATCGACGATCCGGATGTAGCCGTCGCGATCGACGGTGGCCACGTCGCCGGTCCGCAGCCAGCCATCGACGAACTTGGCCGCCGAGGTGTCGTCGTTGTAGTAGGCGGAGGCGATCCAATTGCCTCTGACCTGGATCTCCCCCACCGCCTCGCCATCCCACGGCAAGGCCTGGCCGGCATCGTCGGCAAGGCGCATCTCGACGCCCGGCAGGATGCGCCCCTGGCTGGTGAGGACGCGGTCGAGCTCCTCCTCGGTGAGCCCTTGGTGGACCGCCATTGGCCGGCAGATCGAAGCCAGCGGGCTGGTCTCGGTCATCCCCCAGGCGTGGATGATGCGCACCCCGATGCCCTCGTGGTAGGCCTTTTGCAGTACCGGCGGCACCGCCGAACCACCACAGATGATGCTCCGCAAGCTCAGCTTGTCCTTGACCTGCTTCAGCGGCTCGGCCATTCCCAGCCAGATGGTAGGGACGCCAAAGGCCAGCGTGACCTTCTCGTCGACCATCAGCGGGGTCAGCGCATCGGGGGTTATGAAGCGCGCCGGCATCACCAGGTTGGCGCCGGTGAGCAGAGCCGCGTAGGGCAGGCCCCAGGCATTGGCGTGGAACATCGGCACGATCGGCAGCACGGTGTCGGTCTCGCTGAGCCCGATTGCGTCGACCATCGCGCACATCATCGAGTGAAGGACGTTGGAGCGGTGGCTGTAGAGGACGCCCTTGGGATGGCCGGTGGTGCCCGACGTGTAGCACATCGCGCAGGCGTGGTCCTCGGGGATGTCAGGCAGGTCAGCCAACGGCTCATGCGAGGCGATCAGCTCCTCGTAGTCGAGGGTGCCTTCGGGGACGGGGCCGGGACTGTCATTGACACAGATCACCTGGCGCACGCAATCGACGTGGGCGGCGACCTTCTCCCAGAGCGGCCACAGGCTCTTGTCGACGACGACGACAGCGTCCTTGGCGTGGTCGACGATGTAGGCGAGATCCTGCTCGAAGAGCCTGATGTTGAGGGTGTGCAGGATGGCGCCAATGCAGGGCGCGGCGACGTAGGTCTCTAGGTGGTGCTGGTGATTCCAGCAGAACGTGGCAACGCGCTCGTCCTCCTTCACCCCCAGGTCAAGCAGCGCCGACATCAGTCGCCGGGCGCGTTCGGCGGTCTCGGCAAAAGTGCGCACCGAGACTCCGTCGTAGGTCTTGGTCGTCACCTTCTTGCGCGCGTGGAGCTGCTCCGCGTGCCGCAGCACCATGGAGATGTTGAGCGGCGGCTCCTGCATCAGACCATTCATCGAATCGACCTCCTCGGGCGCCGGCAACGGGGCCCCGCAATCACACCCTGCAACGGCGACAGTATGCGCGCCCGGGCTACGTGTCAATGCCGGATTCGAGTTGCCGCCGCCCCGGGTCACGTTCATACTCCTGCGGCATGCCTGACAGCAGCGCGCCGGTTCTCCCGGTCCGGCCGGACTGGCTCCTCGTCGACGGAAGCAGCCTGATCTTTCGGGCCTTCTTCGGAGTGCCCCAGACGGTGGTCGCCCCGGACGGCCGTCCCATCAACGCGGTGCGCGGTTTCCTTGACTACCTGGCCCGCTTCATCACCGATCGGCGGCCGGTACACCTGGCGGTGGCGACCGATGAGGATTGGCGGCCCGCGTTCCGGGTCGAAGCCCTGCCGACCTACAAGGCGCACCGTACCGCCGAGCCGGTTCCGCCGGCGCTGGAGCCGCAGATGGAGATCATCATGGAGGTGCTGGGGGCCTTCGGCATCCCCGCCGTCGGCGCCCCCGGCTACGAGGCCGAGGACGTGATCGCGTCGCTGGTCCAGTTCGCCCAAGGCGCGGTGGAGATCCTCAGCGGCGACCGCGACCTCTTCGCGCTGGTGCGCGACCCTGACGTTGTCGTGCTCTACCCGCAGTCGCGGGGCGAGGTACTGGTCGTCGACGAGGCCGCAATCGAGCGCAAGTACGGTATCCCGGGCAGATCCTACGCCGATTTCGCAATCCTGCGCGGGGACCCATCCGACGGGCTGCCCGGGCTTCCCAACGTGGGCGAGAAGAAGGCGGCGGCTCTGATCCAGCGCCACGGGAGCATCGAGGGCGTCCTCTGGGACGGCAACCTCACCGAGGAGGACATCGACTACATCCAGCGCGCCATCAAAGTGGTGCTGCCGGTGGCCACGATCCCGCTGGAGCGACCCGACGGCAGGCTTCGGCCCGATGCCGGCGACGCCGATCGCATCGCCGAGCTGAAGCAGAAGTACGGCCTAGGTGGGGCGGTCGACCGGCTCCTTCGAGCTATCGAGGCGGCCGGCTGAGGCGCCCCCGCCCGCGCCGGCCGGGGCATCCGGATCCTGTCCCTCGAGGCGGTCGAGTTCGTCGACCGCAGCATGTTCGGCCCACTCAACCCCGCTGGCGATAGCGCGGGCCTCGTGGATCAGCCCTCGGATCAGGTCCCTGCCAAAAACGCCAACCATGAGGATGCCGCCGAAGATGAGGACGGCGTCGATGCTGATGCGGCCCTCCTTCTCCCAGTAGACGTCTTGGAGGTTGAGCCAGAGCGCGAACTCGTCCAGCGTCAGCGCCGCCCCGATGCCAAAAGCAAGTGCCCCCAGGCGCGTGACCAGGTTGGAGACCGGGCCCCGAGTTCCGAACTCGACCAGGGCCACGTAGCCGACCACCAGCAGCAGCAGGATGCCCCAGACCAGGTGGTGGACATGGGTCCCGCCGACGGACACGTTGTGGAAAGGCCCGATGTTGTAGCGGATCGAGTAGACCAGCGCCCGGATCAGGCCGAAAGTGAGCAAGAACGCCAGCGTCGCCAGGAAGAGTCGCTCCCGGCGCGGGTCGCCGGCCAGCCGGTGCTGATAGACGCGGATGAAGCGCCGGATGCTGTGCCGTCGTCGTCTCGGCGGCCGGGGTGCAGGCATTGGAGCCCTAACGTACCACCCGCAGACGGGCCTTCCGGTTGCTGCCCAGGAAGTCGCGAATCAGCCGGTTGGTTTTGGCAGGGAGCTCGTATTGCGGCACGTGGCCGCAGTCCTTCAGGACCACCGACTCGCAGTTGGGCAGGGCCTGGCCGATGTGGTGCGCGAAGCGCGCCGGCACCAGCCTATCCTTCTCGCCCCACACAAACAAGGCCGGACGTTTGAGCGCGGGCAGACGATCCCAGAAGCCGTCCTCACCCGAAGGCTTCTCGAGGTAGACCTGGCGAGCCGCGGAGAAGAAGGCGACCCGACCCCGCGGCGACGCGAAGACGCGCAGGAACTCGTCGGCAAAGGAGTCGTACCACTCCGACCGCAGCCGGTCGGGCTTTGAGAACATAGAACGCGCGACCTCGACCACGGCCCTATGGGTCACCAGCATCGGGACCAACGCCAGTTCTGGGCGCAGCAGCTTGACCAGGGGCACCGCCTGCCGCCCCCGAAGGAATGCGGGCGAGGGACACAGGAGAACCATGCGGTCGACCCGATCGGGCAGGCTGAGGCCGGCCTCCAGGGCGACCCGCCCCCCCAGCGAGTTGCCGATCAGGACCGCCTTCTGGATCCCGACGGCGTCGAGGAAATCGCGCAGCCATTTGGCGAAGAAGGGGAAGTCGTACGAGCGGATCGGCTTGCCCGAGCCGCCAAACCCGGGCAGGTCGGGGGCCAGCACGCGGTGGTCGCGGGCCAGGTCCCAGAGCGGCGGCAGCATTGAGGCATTGGTGGCGCCCAGGCCGTGGAGGAGGACAACCGGCGGGCCCGAGCCGGCCTCCAGGAAGAAGGTGTCGACGTCACCGGCGCGCACCATCTCGGGGCGCGGGAACCGCTTGGGCCGGGCGCGGGTCGCGAACAGCCCCTCGATCTGCAGCGACAGGGCGATGTTGCCCCGGACCCGGAGCTTGCCCTCGAGGAAGGCCTCCACGCCTGAGGCCGAGCCTTTGATGATCGCCTCGAGCAGGTCGGGCTCGCCGTAAATGGCGGTCCGGGCCCGGGCTCCGAAGAGTCCGACTCGACCCTGCTGGATCTCGACCCTCCAATGGTCAGGGCCATCCATGTGCAGCGCCACCTGGGCGTCGCCCATGGTGCGAAGCCCAGGCGTGAGCGACCCGCGATCCACGGTCAGGTCAGTGCGCCGAGGGCCGTCATCCTCGCCCCGTCGACCTTGGAGAAAGTCGACCAGCGACTGGGAGCTCGAATCTGCTTGGACGTTGAGTGGATTCATATCGAGTGCGACGCGTTGGGGGGCTGCTTTCTTTCAAAGTAACATGAAACGGTGACAAACCCGCCGTTAACGGACCGGCTCAGCCGAGAGATCGAGCAGCGGGAGACCAGGCGATGAGAGTGGGGCTGGTGCTGGGCGCCGGCGGCGTCATGGGCGGTGCCTGGATCACCGGGGGACTTGAGGCCCTGGCGGCCGAAACCGGCTGGGACCCGGCCAGCGCTGAGTTCATCGTCGGCACCTCGGCGGGGGCGATGATGGGCGCGCTGCTGGCGGCCGGCATACCTCCCTGGTTCATGGTGGCCCACTCGGCGGGCGACGACTTCGAGGGGTTCGCGGGGGCCGATGGCCGTCCCGCCTCGAGCGCCGATCGCTCCGCGGGAGCGCGCTTCACCTGGCACCGCGGCTTCCCCCGGCTGGCCCTGGGCTCGCCCGAGCTGATCATCCACGGCCTGCGCAATTTCCGCACCACCCCTCCGCTGGGGTTGCTGGTGGGGTGGGGGCCGCAGGGCCTGATCTCAACCGAGCCGCTCAAGGACGTCGTCCGCCGGGTGGTCCCCAGCGGCTGGGCCGCTCATCCCAACCTCTGGCTGGTGGCGGCCGACTACGGCACCCTCGAGCGCACCGTCTTCGGCCGCGCCGGCTCCCCGCCAGCCGACCTGGCCGACGCCGTGGCGGCGGCCTGCGCCATCCCGAACTTCTATCACCCCGTCAAGATCGGCCAGCGCCGCTACATCGATGGCGGTATCAACTCCGTCTCCAACCTCGACCTGCTTGCCGACGAGGAGCTGGACCTGGTGATCTGCCTCAACCCCATGACCTCACTTCATCGCCCTCGACGGTTGGTGGCCCGGGCCGGGGCGGCGCTGAGGACCGGTTACGGCCGGCAGCTCGGCCATGAGGCGCGGCTGCTCCGCGAGAAAGGCACCAAGGTGGTGTTGATCCAGCCGCTCGCGCGCGACCTGGCCACGATGGGGCCGAACTACATGAGCTCCAAGCGGCGGCACGAGGTCATCGAGACCGCGATCGAGACGGTGGGCCAGCAGTTGCGGCAGCCCGAAGTTGCCGCCCTGCTGAGGGAGTTGCCCCCGGGCCAATCCCACAAGGTCGCCCGACCAGACCTGCCGGTTAGCGCCTGGGCAGACCTCATGGACATTGGCGGCCGCGCTCGGCGGTCGGCCTGATGGAGGACCCCATGGAGCTGGTGCGCCGGGCGGCGGACGCCCTCCGACCCGATAAGATCGCCGCCGCGGTCGAACACGAGATCTACACCGTGCGGGTCCTGCTCGGCACCGGGTTCGCCGCGCCGGTGCGCCCCGACAAGATCGCCAGGGCGATCTGGCTGCTGCAGCGCTGGAGCAACACCCCGGCAGGGGCATACAGCATCAACGCCCTGACCAACCCCGAGCGCGACGCGGTCATCGACGAGCTCGGCAGTCTCACCTTCCGGGAGCTGCACCTGTGCACCAACGCCCTCGCCCACGAGCTCAGCGCCGCCGGCCTCGGTCCCGACCAGAACGTCGCCGTGATGTGCCGCAACCACCGCTATTTCGTCGAGGCCACGGTGGCCCTCTCCAAGCTGGGAGCCAACACCCTCTACCTCAACACCGCCTTCGCCGGTCCTCAGATCGCCGAGGTCGTCAAACGCGAGGCCGCCAGCGCGATCATCTACGACTCCGAGTTCGAGGGCCTGCTGGCGGCGGCCAAGGCCGGCCGTGCTTGCTACACCGCCTGGGAAGGCGATTCCAAAAGCTCGCAGCCAACCCTGGAGCAGCTGATCGAGACCGGCGACCGGGGCGACCTCCACCCGCCGCCCGCCCCGGGCCGGGTCGTGATCCTGACCTCGGGCACGACCGGCATGCCCAAGGGCGCCACCCGGTCTCAGCCCAAGAACCTGGACCCCGCGGTCACCCTGCTCTCGAGGCTCCCCCTGAAGGCGCGGGAGCGAACCCTGATCGCGGCGCCGTTGTTCCACTCCTGGGGTTTTGCCCATTTCAGCCTCGGGCTCTTGCTCAGCTCGACCTACGTCCTTCAGCGTCGCTTCGATCCCGAGGCCACCCTGGCCGCGGTGGAGCGATACCGCCCCACCGTGATGGCGGTGGTGCCGGTGATGCTGCAGCGGATCATGGAGCTGCCCGAGAAGATGCGGCGCAAGTACGACACCTCATCGCTGCGGGTGGTCGCGGTCAGCGGCTCGGCCCTACCCGGGAAGCTCGCCACCAGCTTCATGGACGAGTTCGGCGACATCCTCTACAACCTGTACGGGTCGACCGAGGTGGCCTGGGCATCGATCGCCACCCCGGAGGACCTGCGAGCGGCTCCCGGCACCGCGGGCATTCCTCCGCGAGGGACAGTGGTGCGCCTCTTCGACGATCAGAACCACGAGGTCCAGCCCGGGGGAACGGGCCGCATATTCGTCGCCAATGAGATGCTCTTCGACGGGTACACCGGCGGCGGCAACAAGGCCCACATCGAGGGCATGCTGAGCACCGGTGACGTCGGTCATATCGATGCCAGCGGGCGCCTCTTCGTCGAGGGCCGCGACGACGAGATGATCGTTTCGGGTGGCGAGAACGTCTTCCCGGCCGAGGTCGAGGACCTGCTCGCGCGCCACGCCGGTGTCGCCGAGGCCGCCGTCGTCGGTATTCCTGATAAGGAGTTCGGTCAGAGGCTCAAGGCCTTCGTGGTGCGCCGGCCGGGATCCAAGCTGACCGACGAACAGCTGAAGACCTACGTCAAGTCCAACCTGGCGCGGTACAAGGTGCCTCGCGAGGTCGAGTTCATGGACGAGCTGCCTCGCAACTCCACCGGCAAGATCCTCAAACGCGAACTCGCGCCGCCGGTGCCCGAGGGCAACGGCGCGAAGGCGGCCGCGCGCAACTCAAAGCGGGCGTCGCAGAAGACCCGCTAATCGCGGTCTTGCGCCAGGCCTGGGCTCACCTGGCGCTTCCCCGTCGTAGGGGCTTGGGAGCCATTGCCAACCGACCATATGCCGCAAACATATTTCCGATTACAAGACAGCGGTAACGATCGCGTCGCGGGCCGAGGTCCCATCCAGCGCCCCTGTCAGGCGAGAATTGGTCGGTGCAGGCCTTACTCGTAGATCTCCACCTGATCCTCGGACTGGCATTGCTGGCCCTGGTCGCGTCGATCCTGGGGCTGGCATTGGTCGCGGTGCTCGCGGGCCGGCAGCCACCGAAGGTGTACGTCCCCCTTCATCGCCTGGCGGCGGTCATGGTAGGGCTGCAGGTCGCGCTCGGGGCGGTTCTCCTGGGCGCCGGTAAGCGGCCTGGGACGGTGCTCCACCTGGTCTACGCACTGGCGGCCCTGGCGGCCATGCCGGTCGTCCGACTGATGATCCGGGGCAATCCCGGCCACGGGCGCACATACCAGGTGGCTGGGACGGCGCTCCTGCTGGGCGTGCTCTTCAGGCTGGTGACAACCGGCTGATACTGACGCTCAGGGGCTGTCCGGAACAAGAACCTGTACTCGATTATTAGTTTGAAAGTGCGCGTGCGGGAGAAGCGGGGAGCATCTCAGGCCGAGGTCGCCAGCGCGCTTGAGGTCACGCACGCGAACGTGTCGCGAATCGAGCACGAAGAGGACGTTTACCTCTCGACGCTACGCGGCTATATCGAAGCCCTCGGGGGCAAGCTCGAGCTCTCGGCTGTCTTCCCGGATGGAGCGGTGCCTCTCGGGTAGGCAGTTAGGCGGCGTCCTTGCGGAGCTTCTCCAGCGCCCGCTTCTCGATCTGGCGCACGCCCTCGCGGGTCAGCCCCACGTGGCGGCCGATCTCCTGCAGGGTCTTGCCCTCGCCGTCGGTCAGGCCGAAGCGAAGATCGATCACAAGGCGCT
>OCZT010000606.1_pt1 | contig 36035 bp, 33 predicted proteins | sample 1539031 | NCBI WGS metagenome assembly OCZT01 (sample SAMEA3539308, study PRJEB22396) | soil metagenome | biome: tundra; feature: field; material: soil | place: USA | collected 2010-05 | depth 0.15 m | reverse complement strand
GAAAACCGTTAACGGGGAAACTCGTTCGGGGGTTCGAATCCCTCTTCCTCCGCCACTATATTTTGTTTTGTTTCAATGACTTACTCCTAGCGCACGTTGCGCGTGCGGAATACGTGCTATCCTCGGAGGCATGATCGCCCTGTACCGAAGGCACGTGGCGGGGTGCAAGAACACGTCCCGCAAGCAGCGCAACTGCCGCTGCCCCATATGGGCAGAGGGCACGGTCCACGACGAAAAGTTCCGGCGCTCGCTCGCCCTCTCAAACTGGGAAGCGGCCGTCAAGCTCATCCGGGAATGGGAAATAAACAAGCCGTCGAACACCCTCACCGTCGGCCTGGCATTCTCGAAGTTCCTGAAAGATGCGGAAGCGCGAAAGCTGCGCGGAAGTTCCCTCCTGAAATACAAGCAAGCCGAAAAGGCTCTCGAACCGATTGCTGGAAAACTGCTGCGGCAGGTTAGTGTAAACGACCTGCGGCAGCTGCGAGAGTCGTGGAAACTCGCCGGCATCACGATGCAGAAGCGGCTGGAAACCCTCCGGTCATTCTTCAAGTTCTGCGTCGAGTCCGCGTGGCTGGAATCCAACCCGGCCCTTTCCGTGAAGGCTCCGAAGGTCCGTCAGGTTCCGACCATCCCTTTTTCGGACGATGAGGTCGAGAAGATCCTTGCCGCGCTCGAAAACGATTATCTGAAGAAACACCCGATGAGCACTGAAGGGACGAAGAAACGGATCAAAGCTTTCATCCTCGTCATGCTCCACGGCGGGATACGGATCTCGGATTGCGTGTTCCTGAAACGCCAGCGGATCGATGACGGACGACTGTTCCTGCATTCGGCGAAGACGGGAGTTCCCGTGAGAGTTCCGCTACCGGACGAATGTCTGATCGCCTTGCATGCTTGTCCGATGGACGGTGACTTCTATTTTTCGACTGGGCGCGGAACGGCGAAGACCTGGACTACCGAATGGGAAGAACGCCTAAAAAAGGTTTTTGTCCTGGCCGGATTGCCGGGAGGCCATTCGCACCGGCTGAGGGACACGTTTTCCGTGAGGCTCCTGAGCCGCGGCGTACCGATAGAAGCCGTGGCCGCGCTGCTCGGAAATACCGTGAGGGTGGTAGAGCGGCACTATAATCCCTGGGTGAAGGTGAGGCAGGAAAGCCTTGAGGAATCGGTGCGGTCGACGTGGTAGTTCTATTTGGACTTTGAAAGACGAGGGGCATGTCAATCCTCCAAGAAGGACTGCAACCCTTCGCGCCAGGATTTGCCCCAGAGGTAGCGGTCCTTGTCGCGCAGCGTGCCGGGATGCTCAACGGATCTGACCCTCGGGACGAACTCGGAGAAATACCGTTCAACCTGGTCCTTTCGACCGGCGAAGCCTCTGATGCCGAGCTCGTCGCGGACGCGAACGTCATATACGGTGAAGCGAACTGGATAAAGCACGGAGAGTATAGCGCTCGACATGGGGAGCTGGAATTCCCAGTCTTCGAGGAAGATCCGGAGCCGCCCTTCGTCGGTCGCGGCCTCGTGAATCTGGCGGGTGAGGCGTTCCACTGTCACACCCAGATCCACGCCGCGTTTTAGGAGCCTAAGCTTGACGCGAGACTTCGCCCGTTCGGCCTTCCAAATCACGATGGCGAAGAACTCCTCGGGCGTGAGGTATCCGCGGTGTTGGAACGCGTCTCTTACGTCCGTAAAAAGGTATTCTTCGAGGTCGTAGTATTTCGTGTAGTCTATGTTATTCTCCATCGTTCAGGTATCTCAGCATAACCGCGTTTTCGCTTTTCGCGATCACGCTGCAGCCGCCCACTTAACGCCCTGACCGGCATAGTTGAGCATCGTTTCGAAGACATTATTGCACTTCTCCGTAAAGAGGGCGCGGTCGTACGTTTCCGGCAATTTGTCATCCAAGACAGTTTCAACGGCAGACCGGACGCGTGTACGGCTCTGCCCGTCCTTGAACCAGTCCTGGATGAGAACCTTCGGTCTCTCCTCACGGAGGCGATGCAACAATGACTTCGCAGCGAGGCGGACTTTCTGTGTCTCCTCCTTCGTCATTTTGTCCTTCTTGATAAGGTCAAACAACTCCAGCTCTTCCTCCGTGAGTCCTTCGAGAATATGGCGCTCCGACTCGGCCTGCAACTCTTTGGTGAACTTCATGAGTTCATTAAAGTAGTTGTCAGCTGATGAACTTCCGGAGTTGTAATGATCGATGATGCCTTGGAGGCGCGTGGCAAAATCGGTGCGGCCCGCGTTCTCCTTCAGCATCTGTTCGAGCTTCTTTTGAATGAACGCACGAAGGTCGGCGATCTCGATGTTTTTGTGGGGGGTATCCTTGAACTCCTCCTTCAGCTTATCGAAGTCAATTTTGCTCAAGTCCCATGTCTTGCCGGACTGCGCAATTCGGAACTTTGCGGCATCATCTTTCAGGCCAGCGGACGCATCAACAACGAGACTCTCATCCAACAGTTCACCAACGCGCAACGCCACCGCATCGATGTCCGTCTGCTCGATGATGGCGTCCAGCACGCCGCGTAGATACTGGAATACCGCCACGGAGCGCACTACCGGTTCGCCCAGGATTTCCGGCTTGCATGCCTCATAGAGACCGGTAATCGTGTTCTCGTAAACAGCGAAGCCCTTCCGCCATTCATCGTTGCCCAGCATCGTGTTCGCGTAGTCCTCGAACGCGCTGACGTTCTTGAACACCTCTTTGCTTTCGAGCAAGGCCTTGAGGTCAACGCCGATGCCAGCACAGAATTCCATACCCTGGGAGATGGCGTCGTCGAGCAATTTGAACAGCTCATCCTTTTCATGGACGGGCATGTCTTCCTGCCCTTCCTGGCCCTGAGCGTAGTCCTTCAGTGCTTTCCGCATGTTCCGGAAGACGTTGTAGTAATCGATGATCTCTCCGCTTTTCTTCTCTGCACCGTTGATCTTCCATGACGTCACGCGGTTCGCGCGGGCGATGGCCTGCATCAACGTGTGGCCCTTCATCGGCTTGTCGAGGTACAGCGTGGAGAGGGTCGGCGCGTCGAACCCGGTGAGCCACATGGCGCACACAAAAACAAGCTGGAGCGGGTCTGCCTGGTCCTTGAAGTCATATTCGATGTCGTGCCCGTGCTCGTCTATCTTGTTCATCCGGTCGCGGTGTGGTTTGATGTCGAGCTTCTGTTTGGCGAATTTCTTCTCTTCGTCCGCGTCCTCGCTCACGACAACGGCCATCTGGACAGAGCGCATATAATCTAGCTGCTTCTGGAGCAGTTTCTTCTCGTCATTGTCTCCAGACTTCTTGATCTTGCCGCGAAGTGCCTTGATCTGCTCCTTCCAGCGAAGCTGTACCTTGTCGAACATTTTCACGGCAGTGAACTTGTCCAGCGATACGACCATCCCCTTGCCGAGATAGCCGCGCCGCGGAAAATGATAGACGATGTCATCGGCGATGGTATCCAGGCGATCGTCCCGCTTGATAACCTCAATTTCCTGCGCAAATCTATTCTCCAGTTTCGCCTGCTGCGCGTCGTCAAGGTTTTCATCCTCGCAAATCTCGGCGAGTTCTTCACTAAGTTCGTCGTTTTGAATGAGGACCTGGGGAACACGCTTCTTGTAGAACAGCGGCACCGTTGCGCCATCGTCCATCGATTGCCGGAAATTGTATTCTGAGACGTAATCGCCGAACCATCGATTTGTCTTACGTTCCGTGCCCAACAGCGGGGTGCCGGTAAACGCGATGAACTGCGCGTTCTTCAAACCAGCGCGCATATTCTCTGCCAGGTCCTTGTATTGCGTGCGGTGCGCCTCGTCAACCATCACGATGATGTCGCTGCGGGACGACAGAAGCGGATAGGTCTTGCCTTTGTCCCAGCGAAACTTCTGGATGAGCGTGAATACCAGCCGCTTGTTCTGCCCGAGAAACTTTCGCATCTCCTCGCTGTTCTTGGGTTGTGCTGCCTCAGCTTTGGTGACCGTATTTGTGTGGAGGAAGTTCCGGTAGATTTGTCCGTCTAGGTCGTCACGATCAGTCACGACCACAAATGTGAAATTGCCGGTCTGCTTCCGGAAGATCTTGCGGACGTAGAAGATCATGGAGAAACTCTTACCCGAGCCTTGCGTGTGCCAGAACACGCCAAGCTTGCCCTTCAGTTCCTCGCGATGAAGGAATGCATCATAGGCACGGTTCACGCCGATGAACTGATGGTTCTGCGCAATGATCTTGTCTTTGTCCTTGTAGTAGAGCACGAAATTCTCCACGTAATCCAACAGCCGTTGCGGTGGAAAGAGCCCGCCGATCACCCCCTCCAGGCTCGTACCCTTCTGCTTGATGGCCTCCCGATCAATCTTCTCTTTCTCGTCGTCGGCGCGAAGCCAGTTGAAGAAGTGCTCCCATTCCGCCGTGATGCTGCCAACCTTGGTCTCAATGGCGTTCGAGAGAACGCAAAATGCATTCGTCAGGAAGAGCTGCGGGATCTCCCGTTTGTAGTTCGTCAGATTATCGTCAAACGCAGTCTTAAGTTTTATGTTGGAGTTCTTCAACTCAATGAACACCAGCGGGAGACCGTTGATGTACAACAGCACGTCGGGACGTCTGAAACCGTGGTCGCCCTTTATCCAAAGCTGGGTGACGGCCAGATAACGGTTCTGTCCCGGATCATTGAAATCAATCAACCGCACGCGTTCGTTCTGCTTCTGACCCGTCGAATCATCGAACTCAACAGGGATACCGGCGCGCAACAGGCCATAGACCTCCTGGTTGGCAGCTACCAAAGTCATTGCCTGACGGCGATCCCAAAGGTTTTCCAGGGCGGTTTCAATCACTTGCGTCGGAATCGTCGAATTCAGCCGGATAGCAGCCTCCCTAACGCGGTCAACTAGTATGACGTCACGTTTAGTCGTGCGACCCGACCCATCGTTCAGATCCTCAGGGTCTTCCGTATGGCAGTTCAGCGAATCGAAGCCGTGCAGTTGCTCAAGCTTCCGAACCATCGCTCGCTCGATCTGGTCTTCCGAAATGAAGTTAGGCATGGGCAGTAGGCGTTGGTTCAGCGTTCAATACCTCCGCCATGCTTGGTGGAAACTGGATGTCGAGGTTGTCGAGGGAAAGTTTGCCAGAGATGAGCCGAGGAAGAAGCGCATCGCGTGTCTTCCGAAGAGCGATGTTTGCCAGCGCTATCTGATCCTGCATTTCAACTATGGGTCGGACCTCGTCTTCAAACTGTTTCTGCAGGGCGCGAGGAGGGATAATGATTGTTTGGAATTTGAGGAAGCTCTCGAACTGATAGTTGCTGATGCCCGTTGACTGAACTTGATAGATACCCACTAAGTCGTAGTCGTAATAAAGCTTCATAAAATACTTCATGAAATAGGGAGACACCAAAGAGGAAAAGCGGATCTGCTTACAAAAGCTTGCTGCAATGATCGGCACCTTGAAGTATGTCCAAACACGCTCCGTGATCATAACATTTCTACCGAGGAGCTGGTCTTTGCTGCCGCCTGAAACCTCAAAAACAAAGTCGTAAGGCCGTAGAGTGCGCGACTTAAGGTTAGATGGCTTATGAAAACGATAGGGACATACGTTCAGCCTACCTGCCTGCAAGTCCGGAATATCGGTCCCGCGGACGACGAAAGCAGGTTCTGAAAACGAAGCAGATTGGTCATCCTCACCCCAACCACCTCCAATATAGTATTCAACTATTTCACGGAACTTCTTCACCTTCCATCCTTCCGGCACGCCCTTGATCACTTGCACGCGTTCATAGCCAGGAAAGCGGTAGCGGATAAACCATTCCCGATAGATATCTTCGGCCATCCTTTCCAACAGCGCACCGCGCCTTTCGTTGTTTTCGACAAGCTCATCGTAGGCTGAAAGGATGGCTGCAATTTTCCGCTGCTTGGAGTAGTCTGGTATCCGAAAACGCAGACTCAATAATTTCCCTTGGCTCAAATTATCTTGCGTGGTTCCTTGGGAAATGGACTGCATCTGCGTCTTGTAAGTGTCCAAGCAGTATTTAACGAACCTCACATCCGACTCATCTTTCCTTGGAATAAAGCCGATGATGCTATCGGGAAAGCAGGCGGCTATCTTAAGGATAGCTGTATCCGCAATATTCGCGGCGATGGTAATCAGTAACGTACCAGGCTGCCAGAGTCTGCTCTGCGCGAGGCCGCGCTCGCTGTAGGTCTGAGTAAAGTCCGTGATGAAAAAATTGGCCGCCTTTACATCCCCAGTCTGAACGAAGGGGTAAGGGCCGCCATAGAGTTCTGGGGCGTTTCGTGGACGGTGTTTTGACTTGCCACGGCTTATCGAGCCAACGTCCGTCAACTTTTTGAACTGATCCTCGTATTGTTTCATGAGTCGCCAGCAATTATGGAAATATTCTTACGAATGATCAATTCGAGGTCTCGCGCCTGTTGATTGAGACATTTCAACTCACCGTCCGTTGCCAAAAGCTCCTCGATAAACTCTTCCTCCGTCTTGCCGTCTTCCTCAATTACCACGCCAACGTAGCGGCAGGGATTCAACGAATACTCCTGCTCTTTGACCTCCTGTGGGCTTACAAGTTTACACAGTCCTGTTACGTCGTCGTATTCCGCTCTAGGAAAACGCTCCTGCAGCCAGTGAATATGCTGGTAGAAGTTCTCAGCACTCTTCACCTCCCCGTGCAGCGCTTCGAGTGCGTTCTTGAGTTCCTTGGTCTTGCGATCGGTCGAGCCGCGTTTGCCGTCAGTTTGCAGGTTCTCGTGATGGCGTACGGTCTTGTCTAGCTGCTTTAGGCCCTCATGTAAAGCGGCAAAGAAAGGATCAAAGACTTCCCGGAATTTGTGCTGCGCCTTGTTCTTTGCGTCGACGGTTGTTTCCCCGGCCTGCTTCTCGCCATATTGTTCGTGACGCGCCTGGAGTGTTTTGAGGCTGGCCCATTGCTTCACTAATTCACCTACTGCCTCTTTCCCCGCATGATCGTCCAGTACTTCGAGCAGTTGCGCAGAGATGGGCTCGACGCGCGTCTTACTTTCTAAGAGGCGGTCCATTCCTGCGGCGAAGTAGCGGTCCACGAGCTGGACAAACTTTTGGCGATGACCTTTGTGGAGTTGGCTGATGATAGCAATGTTCTGGATCTGTTCCTTAGAAAACTCCCGGTGTGCACGATCGATCTGAGTGAAGATATTCCGGGCATCAATGAAGAGAATGCGGTCGTCGGTTTTGGCCTTGTCGAAGAACCAGAGCGTGGCAGGGAGCGTAACGGTATAGAACATGTTCGAGGGCAGCGTGAGCATGGCGTAGATGAAGTTCTTCTCAATCAACGCGCGACGGATGTCGGCCTCGGAATGCCGGGCATCGGATGCGGCGTTGGACATGACAAGCGCGGCGCGGCCCTTCGGTTTTAGGGAAGTGGCAAAGAGGTTGATCCAAAGGTAGTTAGCGTTTGGAGCGGTTTCCTTACCCGCATCGGCTTTCTTGCCTTTGGACTTGTTGCGCGGAATACCGTATGTGTTGAAGCGCTTGTCCTTCTCGACGCTGCTAAGACTTACGTCGTCCACATTGAACGGCGGATTGGCGAGGACATAATCGAACGAGCCGAAGCTCCCGTATGGGTCGTCGTAATAGGTATTGGCCTTCTTGACTTCACCGCGCAGGCCATTCACTGCGAGGTTCATTTTTGCGAGGTTGACAGTCTCCAGCGTCTTTTCCTGGCCGTAAACAAAAACGTCACTGCCGCCGTCTTTGAGATCGTTTCGATGTTCCTCGATAAACTGAGCCGACTGCACGAACATGCCGCCCGAGCCACACGCGGGGTCGAACACCTTTCCGCCGTGTGGTTCGATCATTTCCACCATGAGGCGGACAACCGAGCGTGGCGTGAAAAATTCGCCGCCCTTAGACCCCTCGCTTCGGGCGAATTCCGCAAGGAAGTATTCGTAAATCTGTCCAAAGAGGTCACCACTGAAATCCGCAGGGATATTTGCGAAAGTCTTCAGGAGTTGATTTGGGATGTTCTTGGTCTTCTCGTCGCGGGTGAGGCGGAAGTACTCGTCCTTGGGCAGGACGCCATCGAGTTCGGGCTTGTATTCTTCGATGGCCTTCATCGCGCTCTTGAGCGCCTTGGCGATGTCCTTCTCCTCGGGAAGATTCAGCAGGTACTCGTAACGCGCGTGGTCCGGGAGATAGAACCCGCACTTCTCGATGGCGATGTACGAGAGTTTCCTTTCGCGCCGTGTGCCCTTGAGCTTTTCGTATTCGGCAATGATATCGGTCTCATGCCGACGATAATTGTTGTCAGCGAACTTCAGGAAGATCAGCCCCAGCACCGGCGTCGCATACTCGCTGGACTTAAGGTCGGAGTTGGCACGCAGGTTGTCAGCGGCGCTCCAGAGGTCGGTTTCGAGTTGCTTGAGTTGTTCTTTGGTCATCTCACCGAATGGTCAGTTACTCATTCTCTCCTTCAATGGCCTCCGGTACATACACCCTTCGCAGTGGCAACAGTCCTTTGTACCGCGAGTCGAACCGCTCGTAGTGTAGGTAGATGAGATTGACGAGCTCCTCTCCATCCACCAGCCGGAGGTTGCTCTGGTTTCGGGCGAAAGTGCGAGCTTGATTCGTGAACATCCCGAGCGTCACCAACAAGCCGTACTCCCCTGGCTTGACATGCCCATAGAGCGCCGTTACCACCTCATTACCAATGTTGCCCGTCGTGCTTTTCACCTGCACTTTGATGATCGGGGGTTTGAATCCAAGCTCATCCTCGTGGGCCAGGATATCAATGCCGCCATCCGGACCCTCGGGAGCTACGCGGCACTGGTAGCCCATTGCGCCGAGGAGATGCGCGACGAAATGCGCGAACGGATGGCCCTTCAGATCCTGCGCTAGGCGCTTCAAGATGAAGTCCCGCGTCGTCTGTTCGATGTCCTCCGCGACCTGCCCTACCGTCTCATCTTGCGCAACCGGAAGTGGCACCCCTTTGCCTTCCAAGGCCGCCGTGAACTCTTCGGCGTACGTCTTGACCTGGAAGAAGGCCATCGCCGAACCGATCTCGTAGAGAGCCCCTTGCGAAAAATCCGTTCGGGGAAAGGCTTTGAGCCATTCCATCGGCCGAAGGTGCGGGTAGCTCGGTTCGATAGTTGGGTCGTACTGGTAGGGACCGGTGACGCGCCCGATGTGGATCTGGTGATCGAGCTTCGATGGATAGACCACGAGATCCCCGGTTTTCATCTCGTGAACGAAACGGAAGAGCTGTCCAGCGTTGTTGGGTATCGCGCCGGGCTTGCTGTCCGGATACGCCTTGGCAACCTCGTCTTTGAAGGCGTCACGGTCCTTGAGGGGGCTCAGATTTCCCATCTTCGCCCAACCGAGCGCCACGCACTTCTTCTTGAGGAAGAGGGTGTCCGCATCGCCGGACTTGCCGGCGTGGATGCCCCAGAGTGTCACCGCGGTGTCGTTGATCTGGTTTGCTGCGGGCATTTGGATGAGTGGATATTATACTCCCTAAATGTACGCCTCTGCTCGGCTATTGGCAAACGAATAAACGGCCCTTTGACGGATGGTTTCAGGAAAAGAGAGAAGCCGCCCGCGTCCGCGAGCGGCTTGTAGGGAAAACACCTTCAGGCTTGCGTTTCCGAAGGAACGGCGTCCGCCGTCGATTCTTGGCGGGTTTTCTCTTTGCGGTGGTACTTCCGGGGTTGCGGTTGCGCCGCGCCGTAGGACAGCGAGGCGAGTGCGTCGTCGATCTGCTGCCGCTCGGCAAGCAGAAGTGAAATGGCCTTGGTTCGGAGCTCCTCGGCCTGGTCTATCGTCTGGCTCATATAAGTGCGTGCGTTGCAGACGGACGGCGGTTTTCGTCCCACGGTCTGATCGCCCCAATTATAAATTGGGTTTTCTCGAAGCGCGCCTTTCGAAACAGCTGTCGCAATATCCCGAATCCGGATATTTGGAACAGCGAAAGTGCACCCGAGCCTTGCAAGCAGCGCAGCGATTGAAATCTCTGTCCGGCGTGCCCACAAGATCGACCATAATACCCTCGCCGTCCACGTTCACCACATCCACGACATCATAACTGCCCTTTAGTGGCATCTTACAAACCGAGCAAACATCCCACGAGTTTTGGTTGTGCATAGTAGTTGATTAGATTAGTCGTCCGCCTGCAATCGCCACTTCCAGGATGGCACGCTGGCAGATGGTAAAGGTAGGAGTACGATACGCAGGTTGTCGTCTTTATATTGGACGCCGGATCGATAGCTCCAAAATAAGAATAGAGCCCGCCGACCGTGATATTCTTTTTCTCGGAAAGCTTGGAGCTGCTCAGAGGTTTCTTAGGCCGAGGCTTACCTTTCAATGCCTCATTGACCTGCTGATGGTCTTATGCGACGAGGAGCTCCGGTGGCCATACTGCTCATACTACACACCGCGCGGGTGTATTTGACCTCATCATAGCAATCCAGTACGGTTCGTCAATTCCGGATGCAAACCCGGCTTACTCAACAAGCGCATCGGATCGGCGTCTGAGGGAGGGGCGGGATAACAAGATTGTGTGCGTTGCAGGACAGGGTTAATTTGTTTATCGTCCTGACTAAACAAGCGGCTCCACAATCCCCTTCGCCTCCTCTACGCTTTCGGTGGCAAGGACATTGAGAATCGCCAATTCGTAGCTCTTCCGCGCCGACTCGACTTCGGCGTCCATGATATTGGCCCGCTGCTCGTTGAACTGGTCCTCATACTTCCCTTCGCCTTCGGAAGTGAACACGACCTCGCCGCGCTCGTCAACGCGGAACCCGAGGGATTTGAGGGCTTTCTCCGAATCCCTGAGTTCCTTGCTGGCGGCCACGACCTTTTCGTGCAGCTTCGTCGCGCCAAGGGATGCCATGAGCGCCGCCATCGCGGCAACACGGGCTTTCTCCGAACGCTTGTAGTATCGGTTCGACAGGCCACTGATGATGCGTTCCTTCGCGTCCTTAAGCAACTGAACAAACTCCTTACGCTGCTCTTGGGTCAACGGTCTTGATTCTTTTGTCATGTTGGTAGTTAAAGTGTCCTGCCCTGCAATCGCCAATCCCAGGTTCTCAGGATCGCTGAAGTTTTCAAAAGGGCAGGATCAGCAGGTTGCGCATCCGGGGAGTTGCCGCCGCCGTCACGTTTGCCCGCCTTTCGGACCGGGCGCCATCGTCCTAAAGTTCCTCTCAGATCTTCGCGACATCCGTCCGGAGCACTTCCAAACCAGAAAGAGGAGATACATCATGACAGGAACATTGCTTTCCCAGACGGGAAAGATAACGCGGGAGGAACTGCAACTGGTCCCCGTCCCGCAGGCGACACCGACCCACAAGCCGATCTCGCACCATGAGATCGTGCAGGCGCTGCTCGAAACCCTCGGCTTCCGGCACATCGAGGTCCTCCGCGACGAATACGCCGTTTCGAACGACGGCATGCGCATGTTCGGCGTGCTCGACCTCGAATACGGCATCACCGGCGTCCGGTTCTCGATTGGCGTCAGGAACGCAAACGACAAGTCCATGCGCCTCGGGATGACCGTGGGCTACCGGGTGCTCGTGTGCGACAACATGGCGTTCTCCGGCGACTTCACGCCGGTGCTCGCCAAGCACTCCAAGAACTTCAGCCTGATCGACGCGATATCGGTCGGGGTGGACCGGATGCAGCGGGGATTCGAGCCGCTGGTCCAACATATCGAGGGGTGGCGGCAGGCGTCCATCTCGGACGTGGACGCAAAACTGCTCATCTACCGCGCGTTCGTCGAGGGCGAGCTCGAAGCGCCCCGGCATCTGGCGCGCGCCGTCCATGACGAGTACTTTCTCCCGACGCATGAGGAGTTCGCGCCGCGCACGCTCTGGAGCCTCTCGAACGCATTCACGTCCGCGTTCAAGAAGCTCGACGCAATGCCGCAGTTCCGCACGACGGCGAAGCTGGGTAGCTTCCTGCGCCGGGCCATCGCTTAGCTGACGGCGGGTACGAATACTTTTCGAGAGCAGGCCATCCTGCTCTCTTTATTTATTGGCCACTCGAAAAAGTGGCGGACATGATGGGCGCGGCGGTATGCTCGTATCAGGAAGGGAGCACCATGGAGCATTCCGTCATTCTCATGGGCGGCGGCGGCGGAGCCGGCGGCTAACGTCCTGTCCGTCCCGGTGGGCATGATTTTCTAACCAATCCCGAGCACATGGATTCGTTCAAGGACTCGATAACCTTCTGGGCGACGGTCCTCGGCACGTTGTTGGCTATTTTCGGCGCGGTTCAGTCGCTCGGGTGGCTCGTCGTGATCGGCGCGCTGATAGTCGTGGGTTCCGTCTGCGTCCTCATCTATGCCAGGAAGCAGGCCCTGCTCGTGAAATCGGGGACGCTTAAGGTCGAAGGCAGAAGCATCGATTCGCTAAACATGGCGAGCCTGCGCCGCCGAACAAACGGGAGCCTCGTCGTCCAGCGGGCGGACTACCGGGCCGTGATCGACGGCGAGGACCTCACGATGACCTGGCGAGTCTCCGGGTATTGCCAAGCGGCATCGGAGGCGGCGATGGAATTCAGCATCGACGCCGACACGAACATCCCCTTCGGTGAACTGGACTGCGTGGGCTACGATCTGCGCCGCGATCCGAATCGTCGCCATCCGATCCGTCCCATCCTCCTCGGGCCGGACGGAATCTCGAAAAAAGTATCGGTCCCGTTCTTGGCACCGCTTTCCTCGCAGGAGCCCTTCCATTTGGTCCTCACGTGCAGTCTCCCCGGCTGCATGAAGGCCGGCGAGGACTACTGCGCCGTTACGTTGTCGTTCGGCCAGGACCACATCGCGCACTATACGATGCGCCTGACGTTCGCGCATGGCCGACCGGACTGGGTGCGGGCCTATGAATGCGGCGCTGACGGTGACGTGACGCTGCTGAGAGCTCTCCAGGCACACAACAAGGGCGAAGCATTCGTTGAATACGTGGATGCCGGGACGGATGTCGCGGCGCGTTCAGCTCGAATCTATATGTTTTCGCGAGCGAGATCATATGCGAAGGCCGCTTGAAGCAATGGTACTCTGGAAAGCGATTCGACTGTGGTCGAGCCCCTTTGCCGTTATTTGCCCCGGCGGCGGGCGGGTTGTCGCCCGATGATATCGTCTGATTCCCTTTCTTATCGGGGATTCGCGGACAGGAGATCTGCGTCCAAAACGATCCCCGACGAGTCTCTGAATTATCTCGGATACCGAGCGTTAGGAACAGACGATGGAGATCTACGGCTTAGACCGCTCGCCAATGATCGGGCCTCTTCTTGTCATTCAAGTGCCGGACGCGAGCAACAAGAGGGGCGTGCCCTTTACTTTTTGCCCAGTCAATGGCTCCTCGCTGCGTCGTAAAGGTTCCGAGAACATGATCCATGTGGTCTTCCACGACATAGTCGTCAATAGGGCTCCCCTCAGAACGACCCTTGGGGCGCGCTTCAATATAGACGTTCGCCATACGGTTTCCTCCCAACGGACTAATCTTACACCATATCTTCACTGGGATTTCCATTTTAGATCCCGGCTACGGGACTAATTCGATCAAAATAGGTGACGGCAATCGTTATTTCCCCGGCCTCATCAACGACAGTCCGCATCTACAACCACGCCCCTTTCGGCGGCGGAGATTCTGGCGCTTTATGACGCTGAACACTGATTTGTTGCCTCATGCGGCAAATCTTCCCTCCTCTTTTGGATCATCATCCTGCGCGATGATCTTCGATGACACGTCGTCGCTCCGTGCCTCAAAGTTTGAAAATCGCATGTGAGGTATTGCCCTATGACTACTTTCAAACTTTCGTTTCGGGACCTTCTTTTCCGGCTCGACGCCGGCGAGGATGTCCCGGAGAACCCTGATTTCCCCGATTATGTTGGGGTCGACAAAGTTTGAAAGTACTCCGCCAGGGGACACATAGGCGGGCACACGTTCAAACTAAATTAAACCGGCCTGCGTCGGCGGTCTTTTGGTCTATCTCTGGTTAGCTGTTGTTTCTTTTGTCTTTCTTGTTTTGCCCGGCCCGTGGCCTTGTGCGAGGCGCCCAAAGCGATCTTCGGGACTCTCGCACCGTCATAATAGCGCGGGAAAGCAAGACAAAAAGATGGGCAAATGTGACGCCGTCGGCATGTCTTGTATATCCCGACATCAGATCATCCCCTATTCCATACCACGTCGTTGACAATACAATTTCAGGAGAATCTCCGAACCAATGTGAAATTCGATGCTTAGCTGGACGAGCTGCGCATGCGTATAGCGACTTGCAAGCTCCGGCCCCAAGAGCTTTTTGAATTCTTCAATATCCGCGTTCGATGGACGCGTGATCCGATGCGGCGGCTTCCTCACCTTATTGTTTCTTTGCCCCATGTTGGTGGTCACTCTTGATTTCGACCTTTGGGGCAAAGCCTATAACCGTTCTATTTAACGTAGTACCGCTTGACAAGTTAACCATTCAGTGGTTCGTGGAGAAACTCGACGCCGACGGCACGTCTTTGGAATCTTCCCTTTGGGGTGGCTTATGATAAGTGCCAATACCCATTTCCCTTTTATGCTATATAATTAATGCATCCCTCGGGTTGCAAAAACGATCAGGTCATTCCCGTGTAACTCCCATCCCCATCCATGCGCCGCGGCTTCACGCTTATCGAATTATTGGTCGTCATCGCCATCCTCGCCGTCCTCGCGGTGGTCGTGGTCCTCACTCTTAACCCGGCAGGTCTGCTCCAGGAGGCACGGGATTCGAACAGGATCTCTGACATGGCGACGATCAATTCTGCATTAGGCCTCTCTCTGGCTGACAATGCCTCTGAATCATTGGGTTCTGCGAACACGGTCTATGTTTCGGTCCCGGACACTTCTACTACCTGCGCGAACCTTGGTCTGCCCACGCTTCCTTCCGGATACAGCTACCATTGCTCGACCGCTGCCACGTCCACCTACCGCAGGACCGACGGCACGGGATGGATACCCGTGAACCTCTCGGCCAATACCTTCGGATCAAGCATGGCGCAGCTTCCCCAGGACCCGGTGAACGTGACCTCCTCACGCCTCTACTATACCTATGAAACCGACGGACTCGGCAGATATGAGGCCACGACCCCCTTTGAATCATCAAAATACAAGCTGGGAGGCACCTCTGACCAGATATCAGGGGACGGAGGCACCCTTGCCTCCGTCTATGAGAAAGGATCGAAGCTTGGCATGGAACCTCTGGACTATGGGGACCCGAGCCTGGTGGGACTGTGGACATTTGACGAGGGGACGGGGAGCGTCGCGTATGACTATTCGGGGAACAACGCCACGGGGAGCTGGAACGGGACTCCCACCGGCACTGCTGGCTTCTATTCCCCTGGCAGGATCGGAGGATGGGCGGGGAGTTTCAATGGGACGAATGATGGCATCGGCATTGGGGGCGTTTCTGCGTTTTCTGGTACGCTGACGGTGAGTTTTTGGATGAATCCCGTAGATAATACTTCAAGAAGCATCTTAAACAGAGGTAACTGGTGCGGCACTGGCGGTTTCAGAATCGATTCCTCGGGACCTGGAGGAGGATTGAAATACTTTTATATGTATCAATCAACATTTGGCGCCTTCCAGATGACGTCATCGCCCGTTGTGGGATTGTGGAATTACATAACCCTGGTTCAAAACGGCGCTGCCTTGACCCTCAATTTTTACCTTAACGGACAACCGAACAATTCCACGACTTTGCCAACGGGCTTTAAAGATTTTTTAAATACGCTCTATATAGGGACCGGCGACCCCGGGTGCGGTCTTTCCAGCTATTACTCCGGCCTCATCGATGATGTCCGTATCTACAATAGAGCATTGTCAGCCTCTGAGGTCAGTGCTTTATATAATGGAGGGAAATGAGGCACGGTTAGGAGCCTGTCCCCTCGCATCGCGGACTCGCTCGGGACGATTTCTTCGTCGTGACCCACCAAGGTTAAATCGACCGCGCCCTCTCGGCCGCGGAGATTCAGGCTTTATATAACGGGGGAAAATGATTCTTGCCTCAGACGACAAGCCTCCCATCCTTTTCCGGATCATCACTCGGTGCGATGGTCTTCAATGATGCGTCATCGCTCCGTGTCTCAAGGTTTGAAAATCGCATACGAGGTATCGCCCTATGACTACTTTCAAACTTGCGCTTCGGCACCTTCTTTTCCGGCTCGACGCCGGAGAGAATATCTTTGAGAGCCCTAATTTCCCCGATCATGTTGGGGTCAAAAAAGTTTGTAAGTACTCCGCCAGGGGACACCTTAACTGAGTTGACTCCCCCAAATCCCCCAAGAGTCCTGAAAAAGAGCCCCAACTCGGCGGTTTGAATTTGACCGTTCACGAATCCGGTAGGAAGGAGCCAGCGTTCAAACCTGATGCGCGCGGCGGGCGAGAAGGCCTTCCACGTGGCCTTTAGGTGTTCCAAGGGAGCGAGGATCTTGCCCAGGTCTTCGCGGATTTCCGCTGCCGTTATCGCATTGGAATTGTCTCGCGCCTCAACCGCGTTCCGCTGGCCGGTGATGATCTGTCGCTGGGCCGCGAATTCCTGGTCCGTGATGAGCCGCTGGGTACGCATCCTGACGAGTTCGCGAAGCTCGCTGTCCAAGCCGCCTACGCGCTCGCGCTGGCGTTTGCGCCGCGATTCGCGGGCAGCGCCGTCTGCGTCAACATCGCGGACAATTTTCTCCCCCAACAGGCGGACGAGCTCCGGTCGCGGGGCGACCTCATCCAAGAAGGCCGCGAAGTCTTCGTGCATGGCCGGTGCCGCATAGCTCCTGCCGCGATGATCGCACGCCTTGTTCCGGCAAAGGTAGTAGGCGTAGCGGCGACTGTTTCCCTGCGAGAAACAGCCCGTCATGTAGCGGAGGCACCCGTCGCACCGCACGGAGCCGCGTAGCGGAAAATCCGGATGTTCCTTCTGGTGCCGGACTGATTTGTTCAGTCGATGGATCACCTGCTGCACCTGCGCGAATTCGGCGCGCGAGACCATCGGGACGTGCCCGCCTTCATGTTCGGAGCCGTCCCAAGGATCGAGGAGGGTTCCTGCGTAATACGGATTCGTGAAGAACTGGTAGAGGGTCTGGGGACCGAAAGCCCGTCCGTGCACGCCCGGCAATCCCCATGCCAGCATGCGGCGGCCGATCTCGGCGCGCGTGTAGGCTCCGGTCGCGTATTCGCGCCAAGCTTTCTGCAATAGTGAGAACGTGCGGGGATCGGTCTTGTCCGGCACGGTCTTCTTCTCGCCGCGCGCGAGCGCGCTGACATATCCCATGGGCGGGCCCCACGGGAGGATGCCGTCCTTTATCTTGCGCCGCATGCCCAGCACCGTTCGGGTCGCGCGGATGTCGTTGTCGAACTGCGCGAACCCGGCGAGGATCGTCTCCATCAGCCTGCCTTCCGGGTTCGCATCGATGGGCTCGGTGACCGAGACGATGCCGACTCCCAATTTGGCGAGCGTCGCCTTCACGCTGAAGTGGTCGCCCACGTTCCTCGCGAAGCGGTCCACTTTCCAGACGATCAGGACCTGCACGTCGCCTTTGTTCGCCCGGCAGAAGTCAATGAGCTCGATGAGTTGGGTCCTGTCGGCGAATTTGGCCGACTCTCCCTGTTCGACGAACACGCGGAGAACGTTGATGTTCTTCGCCTTCGCATAATCGCGGCAAGCGGCCTCCTGCGATTCGAGGCTTGTCCCTTCGGTTTGCTCCTTTGAGGAGACGCGGCAATAGATGACTCCGTTCATGCGGTTTTGTGTGCGAGGTTAGTGCGACATGATCCTACCGCTCGTCCCGCATGCTGTCAAAGGCCGCGCGGGAGCCCGGTCGGTCACTCTTCTCTAGATACAGGCCCAACAGGAGCGAGGCCCCGACAGCCATCTCACGGTTCAGTTGATCGAGTTGCGCATCGGTGTATCTCGCGGCCAGAGGCCCCAAAAGCTCCTTGATCTCGGCAAGGTCACACTTCTCTTTGGAGGGCTTTGGGTGCGTGGAAGGTTTTCGGCGCATAGCGTTCACGATAAGGTTCCGAAAGTTCTCCGGGAAGAGAGTGTTTTATGCCGCCGAAGTCATAACCCTCAGTCTGCTGTTTGAAGGGCGAGAAGTTTTATGGAGAATTAACTATATAAGCCGCCGCAAAGTGCGGGCTGTTTTTGTAGCGGACTCACGCGCCAAAAGACAAAGACCGCACCGCACGCCCGCGCGGAATGTACCTTCCGCTCCAGAAGGGACGACGGATCTTCTAGATAAGAACCGATGAATCCACCCGGCTGCACCAGAAAATGGCAGACTGACATGCCTCGTGCGTCATCACTCGCCTTGTGCCCGTGCGTTCGAGCCCGCGGAAGAAGCCCCTAGCCCCCACGAAACAACTTGCCATATTGGCAAGTTTTCCCGCCTTTCGCGAAACCTCGCCTGCGACGATGATGCAGGCACACCCTCGAACGGTGCCTTATCGAAATCACTCCCGTGACCAAGGACCACCTCCCAAACTATCTCCGCACCCACCGCAAGCGGGTGCGACTTCATCAGCACCAGGTTGCGCATCTCGTCGGCGCGCGCAGCGGAGCCAAAATTTCCCGGTATGAGCACTACACCCGGATACCGGACCTCTGCACGGTGTTCGCCCTGGAGATAATCTACCGGACGCCCGCCAAAGTTTTGTTCGCTGGTATTTTCGAAGAAGCGCGGCGCCTCGTGCATGATCGCGCTGAGCGGGCGCTCCGGGGAAACGACGCCGCGCTGGCGACGTTCGCCCGCGAGATCCTCAATCCGTCGGCAAGTCGGCCGGCGAAGCCCCACACTACATTTTCATGAGCCGCTTCCCGACCGAATTCACGCGGGTGCTCGCCATCGATATCGCAAGCCGTGGCCTCGGCTTCGCGTTGCTTGAAGGCCCGCTGGCGCTTATCGACTGGGGATTCCACAACGCCCGCGACGATAGGGACGCGCGCTGCCAGGCGAATCTCATTTGGATGCTCACCAAGTTCAAGCCGGACGTGCTCGTGATCGAAGAGCTTGAGCAGAAGACTCGCCGACCGGCCCGCGTCAGAAGCCTTGCCGACGCGTTCGCCGCCGCCGCAAAGGAGCACGGGATAGCCTGTCGCCGCATCTCGCGCAAGACCGTCCGATCCAGGTTCCCGACGTGCCGCACCAAATACGAGATCGCCCACGCGCTCGTAGAGCGCTTTCCGGACATCGCACCCTGGTGCCCGCCGAAGCGCAAGGCTTGGATGACCGAAGATCCCCGTATCAACATATTCGACGCGCTCAGCTTTGCCGTTACGCATCTGAGCCGTGCCAAGAAGGACGGAAACAGACAGCCCCAAAGTCTCAAGCCGTAAGGTTGCGCTCGCGAGAAGAAAGCGGCTACTAAGCAAAATTCGCCATGTACCATCTGCGGCAAAGGAACCCCACTTTTCCGCTCGCCCGAAATCCTTAGGGTTACAGGTAGCCCCTTTGGAAAGGAGGGACTCATGACTGAAAGCCGTCCGTTTCTGGACTTCAAAGCGATCAAGGCGCGCGCCTCGATCTCGTCCATTCTCGACCGGTTCGGCGTGAAGCTGAACCGGGTCAACCAGACCACCCTGAGAGGCAACTGTCCGCTGCCGTCGCATTCGTCGAAGAGCAAGAACACGTTCTACGCCAGCGAGGCGAAGTCCGCATGGTACTGCCATTCCGATTCCTGCAAGAAGAACGGGCGGAGGGCCGGCGGTAACGTGATCGACTTCGTCGCGGCGATGGAGAATCTCTCTGTCTATGCGGCGGCGGCGCGGATCGACGGGATGTTTCCGGCAACCGGCAATCCAGCAATTAGCAATACGGCAATCGGCGCGGGAAGCGCCCACCAGCAGACCGATGCCGCTGCCGGCAATCCGGCTGAATCGGAGACCGACACGGGCAACAAGCCGCTCGGGTTCGCCCTGAAGGACGTGAATCCCGCGCATCCCATGATCCAGGAGCGCGGCATCTCCATCGAAACGGCGCGCCTCTTCGGCATCGGTTTCTTCCCCGGCAAAGGCACCATGGCCGGCCGGATCGTCTTTCCGCTCCATGAGAACGGCGATCTGATCGGGTATGCGGGCCGGACGACGCTGCCGGTATCGGACACGAAGGCGAAATGGCTCATCGGGAAGGGTCTGAGGAAGACGTTCCTCTATGGGCTCGAACGGTGCGATCCGGCAAAGCCGCTGATCCTGGTCGAGTCCTTCTGGGGGCCGCCGTTCTTCTATGAGAAAGGATTGCAAGCGGCTTCTCTCATGGGCTCAGAGCTCACGGAGTCACAGGAGCGCTGCCTGGACCCGTTTCCCGTCATTACGGTCGCCCTAGACGATGACCCGCCCGGCATTGAAAAAGCCGCCCGCATCCGCGAGCGGCTCAAGGTAAAACACAGAGTCCTGAAAGCCAGGCTGGTTGAATAACGGGGGCTTCGGCCCCCTTTTTTTTGCCATGGCCGTTTTCCCTACAAACGGACGCTGCCGAGAACCACTGCCGAGACCGCGCCGGAAAGCTGAAGTCTCACGACCGCGTTCTCAAACCTTATGGACCAGATATGGACCGATTGCGAGAGCATCGATGCCGGACCGCAGGTACACACTCAACGCATCATTTGGAGTCTCAACTATCGGTTCGGCCGGCAGATTGAAAGATGTGTTCAATAGCATGGGGACGCCAGTTCGCTCGAAGAACTCTCGCAGGAGATTGTGGAACTCTGGGTTCTCGTTGTTACGCACACCGTGAACCCGTGCAGTACCATCCACATGAACAACTGTGGGTCCGTTATGGACTGCTGGAGCCAAAACGCGGCTAGCAATGTTCATAAATGGCATCCGCTGCTTGACTGCGAAGTACTGCCTAATATGTTCTTCCATAATTGACGGGGCGTATGGGCGAAACCACTCTCGTCCTTTTACCGTCGCACTGAGACGAGACATGACATCGTTGCGGCGCGGATCGATGAGAATGCTTCGGTGACCAAGAGCACGGGGTCCCATCTCTGCTGCCCCCTGAAACCATGCGACAATGTTCCCCTCTGTAAGTAGCTGCGCAACTATTTTTCCAAGATCATTGGGTTTCTCATATCGAATGTCTGGCGACTCGACTAAGTAATTCCGGCCGAGCCCCGAGCGTCGAGTAATAACAGCCTTGATCTCCGCATCAGAATAGCACTGTCCATGGAAGTCGGTTGGCGGTGGTTCGGGGTGAACACCCCCAGCAAGGTGATTCCAGCCATAAAGCGCATTTCCGATGCACTGTCCTTGATCGTTGGCAGCCGGAGTCACAAATAGCTCGTCGATGTCCAGTGTTTCCAGAAGCCGAAGATTCATCACGCAGTTAAGAGCCACGCCGCCCGCCAGGCAAAGACGGCGCATGTGCGTTCGACGCAAAAGGTCACATAGTGCCTGTTGTAATGCGCGCTCGGTGCGATTCTGCACGAGCCATGCTATATCCCGGCTCCGCTGAGTAGAGCCACGTGCCATGGGCTTGCCAAAGTCAAGGTTTGACCGCTCCGCAAAATCTACTACGCCAGGCCAGTACTTCTGTCGTAGCAGGCTGTCCGTGTGATATCCATCCGTCTGAAATAGTTCAACGTTCCGATATGTCTCTGGATCACCATAAGCCGCCAGCGCCATCGTATTGGCCGCCTGCCTGGTATTCCAACCCAGAAACCCAGTGAAGGCTTCATAGGTCCGTCCGATTCCGAGCCTGGTTGGCGTGATCCGGTTTCCACCGACCCGCTGAATGCGGCTCTCGGTACCGACGAAATAGGACTCGGTCTGTCCGTTATTGCCAGCCGTGTCCACGACTGCGATCAAGGCTTCCTTGAAAGGAGAAAGGTAAAAAGTCGAGTACGCATGAGAAAGATGATGATCCACCACAGTGCTTCGCTCCGGCGTCAGTCCAAACACTGACATGCCGCCGTCGAAATGAGCAGGCAACCGCTCGCCGTATGAGCTAAAGACCGCCAAATCGACATCCTCCAGCGTTATGCCCGCCTTGGCCAGGCAATACTGCAGGGCGTAGCCTGCACCGCTCGCACCCCGACGGCGAGCAAGACGCTCTTCGGAGATCGCCGCGACAATGCGGCCGTCCCTCACAAGACAGCAGCCAGCATCGTGCTGAAGACTGACGCCCACCACATACCTTGTATTTTTCCTATTCGCCAAAACAGGTCACTCTGAAGCCGATTTCGACCGAGTCCATGACTGCGCGCTGAGGGCAAATACTACTGGGTCCCATACCTCGAAAGATACGCAGCCTGGATGTCGGGCATTATGAATACGCCCTCGGCCGGCACTGGCTTCTTGATCGTTTTGCTTATGTCAAGGAAATAGTGGTTGCAGTTGTCCCAACTGGCAGCCCAGTAGTCGCGCCCCGACGGTTCAAGTATCATCGACGCCACTTCTTTCGGGCTCGCCGGAAAGTGCTCAGATATGTTCCAAAACCGATTGAAATCCGCTATCGTGAATGATGCCGCGGACATCGCATTAAGTTTTCCGATAATGATGCCCGCGCCATCAGCACGATTCTGATCCACGTACCTGACTGAACGGAACCACACCTTCAAGATCTTGAGGATTTCGCCTTGGTGCGCGGCGGCGTACGTCCTGGTGCTAACCAACCCGTTGATCGGTGGGGGCCCAAGGTCCGCACCGGTTAGCATCTCTGTCATTCCCTCCTTGGCGGCGCGCGTTCGTTGCGGAATTCCGCCGATATAAGCATCTCCTTCGCCGCGAAGAAAAGCGGCTAGACCCTCATCCGGGTTAAGGTCGATTATATGAACGTCTTTTCTGAAGTCCAAGCCCCCGCGCAGTGCGGCCGCCGCCACGCCTTGCTCCATGTCGGTATTGCCGGTCGTGATCACAGTCTTACCCTTCAATTGAGCGGCAGTCGCACGCACGGCGGCAGCGCGGTCGGGATACTGCTGGAGAACAACCGAAAGCGCCTTCAGAGGCCCTCGTGGGCGGACCATCAAGGCGAAACCGTCATCAAAGGGATTCAGCGCATATACGTAAATGAGCTCGGGATTCCGTTCATGCGTCGAAATCACCAGGGACATGTTGCCAAGTGCCACATCCACCTGACCGGATGAGAGAGCCTCCATCACCTCGGTCCACCCGAGGTACTTGAATTGGACACCGAGGCCCTCTCCGGCATACCAGTGTTTCTCCTCTCCGATAATCGGAAGCAGCGTATCTTGATAGGGCGATATACCAAACCGTACCGGTTTGGATAAAGCGCCTGGATGCCAGCATGCCGAAAAGGCTAGACATATGACAGCAATCATCAGAGCGTGTCTGGTCGGGCTGTTGTTGTTCATGCTTTATTACCTCCTCATGAGCGAGTTAACGCGGAAGTCTATGCGACGAAGGGAGTCCACCGGTTTGTCGGTCCACGCACAGAGGCGTTTGAAAGCTAGGCGGATTGCGGCGTCCAGAATGTACGACTCCGCGGAGATGAGAACTGTCGCGAGGAGAATGGTGTTCGTGTTCAGAGTCCTTCGCGCTAGCATCGCCAAGAAACCCAGCCCGCTTTGGGCCCCTAAGAATTCGCTTGCAGCCCCCAAACCGAAGCCTAGAGCTGACGCCAATTGCAGCCCGGACTGCAGGGTCGGTAAAATTGCCGGGAACACAACGGTTCGGTAAACCTGCGCACGGCTAGCGCCGAATACCGCCGCCGTCCGGACATAGATTACAGGAATGCTGTTAACAGCCGCTAGCGTATGGATAAGGAGAGTGAAGAAGCAACCCAACCAAACCAGCACTACTTGTGAAAAGGGACCCGTACCGAACCAAAGGATGATGAAGGGTGCCAACGTGACAACGGGGAGGGGTCGCAACATCTCGATGAGCGGTGATGTAGCTTCTTGAAGTACAAGGCTGCGCGTCAAACACAGGGCGAACGCGATGCCTGTCGCTGAACCCAATGACCAGCCGATGAGCACGCGCAGAAAGGTGGCGCCGGCGTTTGTGGCAAGGTTCGGTCCCAACTCCTGGACGGCCTCCCATACGGATTGAGGACTTGGGAAATACAGTTCCCGTACGAACCGGGGTGTCACAATAAACCAAAGGACGAGCAGCAGAATGGGCGCGAAGAATGTTGGCCAGATGCGGAGAGAAGCTCGGTTCTTCATATGTCATCACGGGTTCGCGCCACCGCCCTCAGATCGTTGGTCATCCGGGACCGAATAGCGATGAACTCCGGCCGCAATTTCAAGTCTGGCGCCCTGGGATACTCGAACGGAATCGCGTATTCGACCGCGAGTCGGCCGGGAGAACGACTTAATAGGATTACTCTGTTACTGAGATACGCAGCTTCTTCGAGGTCATGACCGGTTATCAGAATTGTTCGGTGCTGTATCGCCCATAATCTCAATAAGAGAAGTTGCATCTCCTCGCGAGCCTGTACGTCGAGGCCAACAAAGGGTTCATCCAAAAGCCACACTTCGGCGTTTTGTGCAATCACCCGCGCCAGCTCCGCCCGTTTTCGCATGCCGCCGCTCAGTTCACGCACCCAACTCTTCGAGTAGGCCTCTAGGCCAACCTGTAGCAGGCTTTCGACCACCGTCGGAACCGCAGGTGTATCCGCCACTCGCTTCAGCCGTAAGGGATAGCGGACATTCTCGGCGATGGTCAGCCACGGAAAGAGACTGTCGGTCTGCTGTATCAGGCCCACGCGCCCGCGCATGTGGTGAGCCTTTTTGCCCTCGACAAAAACCTCGCCGGCTGTGGGCTCAAGAAAACCAGCGAAAAGATTAATAAGTGTGGTTTTGCCACATCCCGAAGGTCCGACGAGCGCCACGATCTCGCGAGGCTCGATTTGGAGATCGATTCCTTCGAGGGCCGTGTTGATTCCACGCTTCGAATCATATGTATGACTAACGCAGTTCATTTCCAACAGCGCACTTTCACGGCCGAGATTTGTCATTCAAGGCACCTCCGCAAGAAGGGGTATCGGCGCGGCGAAGCGGTGAGGAAGGATGTTCATCTGCTATGTTTCTAGCGAATTAATCTGTAAGAACCTATTCAGTGCCTTCCAAAATGAAGACGAGCAGTCGTAGCCATCAACGAACTGGTCTGACGGGTATTGCGTCCAAGCGTCAATGGGCGTCCGTCGAATAGCTTCTTTACTGTCGTCTTGCCAATATCGCTTGAAATCGCTCTGGAAGTACTCCGCATGAACGACGTGGGTGTTCATTAAATCGCAATACACCTTCGACGCCTCCTCGGTGTTCGTATCTATGTAAGCCAGAGCTCTATACCAGCCATCCAATAATTGAATGATGGCGGGATGGACAAAAGGCTCGATTGTGTCAGAGATGGGGTTGCCATAGACAAGGCCATTCCATTGTTTGTTAAGAGCAGGCACATTGGCACCATCGGTCCAATCAAGGTCATGGCAGTGATTCTCTAGATATCTCGTTTGTGATAGCCCGCCTACATATACATCCCCCACTTCTTGAAGGAACAGATCGAGCGATGCAAACGGATCGAGCGTGACGGGCTTATAGGAAACTGTCCCGGCAGCGAGTAGCATTTCCTGCGCCGCGTATTCCATGTCCTGACCCGCAAGAATGACAAGTGGTTTGTCAGTGTCCGGACTCTTCTTTCTCCCCTTTCGAATGAACATCCGGTAGTTTCCCTTGTCGAATTCGGTCAGAGGAAAGCAGAAGGTCAGCGTTTTTTGCCCGGCCGGATTGCGTTCTGGGCGGGCCGGGTTGCCTTCGTTAGCTGACTTCAGCGACGCGCGATTGTAAAAGGCGAGGCGAAGGCGAAGCGGTTCCGGTGAGCCCAGCGAGGCGGGAGGCTCCGATCGCAAGAAGTTCGGTACGCTGTGCCACGGCACGTCCGTCAGCCGTACGTCAAGGTCCGGAGGAAAGAATCCTCGGTCGCGAGCGATCCAGAAGGGTATCGTTTCGAAAAAAGCGCTGACGCCGAGGTCAATCTTGAGCTTTGTTTGTAGCATCTCAAGGCGGAGTCTTTTGAACCGTTGTGTCCAATCTCCTTTTTCAGCGGCGTCCCAATCGCTTGGAGACTCCCTTAATGTCCCATGCGCGCCGCCGCCAGCCTCCAAAAGGTTCCCTAGGAGGCTTTTCGCGATGGGGAAGGCTTCCTTTGGTTTGGTCCGAGCGTCAGCCAAGGCTATGGCTAAGCGGAGTCGTAGATCAATCTTGGGGTTGGTGATCCTGCCGGTGCTTGCCTTTAACGTGGAAAGGGTGCTGGCGTCGATGCCAGCGCGGTCCGCGATTTCAGCGTCTCTCACGCCACGCGGAACTTTGCTGAGTTCCTTGATCAGGGCTTTCTTGAAATCCAGATGCGATAAACCATTCATTTTGATGGGTCTACGGATTCCGGCCGCCTATTGTCATAGATGTGCAGGCAAAGACCAATGGTACAACAACCGGCCAGGTAACCGCAAAGACACCGCAGGAAGACGTGGATTGTATGTAAATAAAATTTGTAGACAATCAAAGTTTATGATAATCTGAGTTAGAGCCGAATCAAAAGTTAGGCCACCCTGGCAGGGGTGGCCCAGCTTGAGACGACGGCCCCAGACCAGGAGGACTGGCCATGGAACAAACGACCAAGCTTGTCATGAGGGCGACGCCCTCTGACTCGCAAATTATACAAAACACGGCTAAAAGCGCAATTCGGCCAGCCCGGCGATACGAGACTGCCACCGAAAACCCCGTCCCGGATGGAAACGAAGATCTGTTCGCCTTGGCTGAGCGCTGGCGGCCAAATTCTAGATACGGAGCAGGAGGAACCTCTATGAACGTTCAATTAGGACCATTCGACGGCTCGGCCCCCTACCCGTCTCCTGGTTCAGTGGTCGCCATAGTGTGGCCCGATGAAGCCGTCGAATTCGGCACCATCGAAGAAAAAATCGCCGGGGGCCTGTTCGCGGTTCGGTGCGCAGATCAGGGTGGATCTGCATCGGTCGGCGTTTTTCGGCTTGACGAACTGCGGCGGATCTCATGCACCTAATCGGAGTCGGAAGTCATTCTTGCCAGTCGCGGGGCCGGGCAAAGGTAAGCCCGGCAGCAGGCGAATGGGTTTGCGTCTTCGATTCGACCGTTGCCCATGATGGTATTGCCCCCGATAATATTGGCTGTCCGGCCCGGCTCTCTCGCTCGTCTGGCACTGGAGGAAAACTCATGACAAAGTGGCAGGGGTATTTCCTTCGACCATTCGTAATATGCCCGGCCGCCGACGCCGTGGCGGTTCGATGAGGTCGAGCGGGACTACGCACAATACCGGAGATACGTGGCAATAATGCGGATTACGGTGAGGGGGGGCCCCTCCGCCTGTCCCGGCAAGAATATCGAGATCTTTCAGGAACGCCTCGGCGCTCGGGTAGCGGCTTCCGCAGATGCGGTAGACGACTTCCGGATGATCGACGAGACCGACGAGCACGACCTTCTTGCCCATCCCGTACGCGATGCCCGCCTCGGCGAGGGAGGAGTGCCCTGCTGGCTCCAAGAGGATCAGCGCGTCGCAGTCCTTCAGGTGCCCGATCTCGGCGTTGAAGATGCCTTCGATCAAAGGATCGTCCTCCCAGTTCGCCATGGAGAGGCCAAACCGCTTGAACTCCTCAAGAACGGAGTCGCTTCCGACAACGTTCGCGCCGTTGTCGAGGAACGACCACGGGATATGGCCTCGTGTCGTAAGGGCGTCTTCCAATACTGTAACCGTGTCCTTGTTCCGCCAGGGAGAAGCAATAAAAGGGCTTCACTGGTTTACGCTGTTCACGTATGCCCGCGTCTTCGGGCCGAAATAGCCGCTTGTGGGCGTGATGCCAACCTTTTTCTGGAACTCGATGAGGGCAGCCTGCGTGAGGGCGCCGAAAGTCCTGGTCGTGCCATGGGCCTTGAGGGCGCGCGCGGCAGGTCCGGCGTTCTCCTGAATGAGGAACTGCTGGAGGGATCTCACGTCGTTGCCCGTCATACCGAGAGAGAGGTCCCGGATGAAGACGATGTGGGTGGTCGATGAGGATGCCGTCGGCCGATTGGCTTGCGTAAGGAGCGCGGCGAGTCGGGTTCGCAGGGCTGCGAGCTCGGCGAACAACGACGCGGAGGACGGGGACGCTGGGGCAGGTGCGGACGCGGAAATCCCTGCGGGCACGAGATCGATTGACGCCTGGGTGCTACCTATAATGGTCCCTCCAACCGCTTTGAATCGCGCATAGACCGTCTGCGTCCCTGAGTCAGGAGCGAGCGTCCATGGCATTGTGGTGGCATAGGGAAGCCACGAGGCGCCAACGAAGGTAGATGTGTTCGAGATTTCCATGGTGTAGGCGGCCGTGCCGTAGAGGGACAAGGTGACGCTCGTGGCAGCGGTCGTCGCCGCGCCGCCGTTCACGGCAAGGTCATATGCCGATCCTCCGCCGCCCGTGCTCACGCTGCCGCCTCCCGCTCCTCCGCCGGACGTTGGCTGGGAGCATGCCGAACCCGTCGGCGTGAGCGTATACGCCTCCGACCCGCTCGTCTGTGTGATTGTGTCGGTCTCCGTGCCCGATGAGCAAACCTGGCTCAGACTCCCGCCGCTTCCGACAGTAGAAGAGGACAGTGCCTGGGGAGAAGTCAGCGTGAAAGTCCCGTCGGTAGAGGTTGAGAGCGTCACCGAAACGCTGGTCGCGTTCACGACAAGGCTGTCAGCCTCGGAACCCGCTTGGATGATGAGGGTGATCTGCGGAGAAGAGAGATAGACGCTAGCATTATTAGGATAGGACAGAGGCGCGGCATAGGCCTCACTCGAAATTGCTGCGAAGAGAGAAAGAAAGGACACAAACAACAACATCCCCAGGTGGACGCAGCGGTTGTGGTGCAGCAAGCACCTCGTCCTTTTCGCTTCCCTATTGGCAGAAGCTCGGCTTTGTTGTTGTTGCATATTGAACAGCATTCGAGTCGTAGTAAATATATACCAGAGCCCCAACCGTTCCCGACGCCGCCGTCATTTCAAAACACGATCTCTGGCTTGCTTGCCCTATCCGGATCGTGCTGCTTCCATTCGCATCGGTGACCTGAAGGTCGGTTGCCGGTGTCGTGGTACCCACCCCGACCTTGCCTCCGAAGTAGTTTGTGGCTGCGGTGTCGGCCTGGTAAATACCATAGTAACTACCCACCGTGCCGCCAGTGACGGCTGACGCGATGTAGACACCGTAATCGGTGCTTATCGTGCCAGCCCCGTGCTCTGGCTGGAGAAGGAGACCATAGGCAGCGCTGGTCACGGCCGAGGAGGACACACCCACGCCAATGCCGTACTGTCCTATAAAGCCGTATTCATTAGCCAACGTTCCCGCATCGGCGGCGAGGGAACGGAAAGCATTGGACTTGACGCCCATAACGTAGCCGCTGTCCGTGACGCCATTGCTGATTGTCAAGCCAGTGACATCCGAATAAAGCCCGGTCTCGCCATATGAGGCGGTCGAGGTAATGGTCTGGTAGGGATACGAGTAAAGGTTGTGCAGGGTGCTGTTGGTCAGTGTTCTGGTCACGTCAAGGGTCGATAACGGCGCGGCCGTATTGATCCCTGCTTTGCCGGCTCCAGTTACGTGGAATAGAGAGGAGCCTGACGAGGAAGCAACATCGAGAGGGTCCGTCCCGGACGACGCCATCACTGAAAGGCTGGCTTGTGGCGTGCTGGTGCCGATGCCGACGTCGCCGCCCCCGAGAGCCAGGGTAACAGTGCCCGTGTTGTAGCGATTAAGGTACACCGCGCCGGGGACGCCGACGGTCTCGTTGCCGTCGAGCACCAAATCGGTCTCGCCGGCGATCGACGGCGTGCTGGTTCCCCGCGGAACCGTGAGCATGGCGCTGTACGTATTCGCCGCCGTGCTGCTCACCGTGCTGCTGCCGATGATGAGCCTTCCGTCAGGAAATCCATATAGGAGGTACTTGCCCCCTGTCCCGTACCAGACGTCCGTACTCGTCACCGTGCTCGTGGGCGCGAACTGCAACGCCCAACCGGTCGACCCCAATGCCAGCCACATCGCGTTGTAGTTCGGATCGTAATACCGGTGCACATTGTCGGCATAGTTCATGTTGAACGAGAGGTTCGCCTCAGGATGACCCAACATCCCCACGGCTACTTTCGTGTGCCCTTGGGCAAGGGTGTTCTGGAATTCGGCAAACGATGGGCCGGTATTGTTTTGAATCAGCGGATTACCGACGATGTTCAGCGTACCGGACGGCGAGGTTGTTCCTATGCCGAGGCTGCCCATGATGGAGACTGTGGAACCGTTCCTGCCGATGGTGACGCCGGTTGCAGTCGAGGTGCCTATCGAAATCATGCCGGAAGTGTCAAGAACAACGCCTGAGTCACCCGATATATTTGTTCCGCTGAAAGTTAACGCAGCCAGAGCGACGGACGCTGCCGAAAAGAGGATGACGGAGGCAAGTGCTGCGAGAAAAGCACCCGCAAACCGACTCCGCTGGATTCTCTTTAACATTGAAGTAAGAAGTGAATTGGTTTATGCGACGACTTATTGTTCTAAGTTTACTCGATGGCTTGTGGATTGCAACTGTGTGTAGCCGTCAAGCACTCTCCGACACCTCCGACACCATCACTTTCCTCCGGCATATAGTGCCGCAATCTCGGCCGACGAGAGAGCGCGGGAGTAGACGCGGACATCGTCGATGAGGCCTGAAAAAGAGACGTGGCCCCCGAAGCCATCCCATCCGATCATGGTCGCACTGCCTGAATCGGTTATGGTCCCCGTCTTGCTCGTGGACCCGTTGGGAACGCCGTTGACATAAAACGTGATGTTGCTTCCATTGTAGACATATGCTACTTGGGTCCAAGCGTTCAGGGAAACCGGGTTGGTGCTGTACTGATACCCCGGCGGCGTCGTACCGTATTGGTACGCTCCCACGTAGCCCCCACCCAGTATGAGCTGGTAAGCGCCGGACTTCGCGGTGATGAATTGGAGGTCAGTGCCGTCCTGCGGGTATACCCATGACACCTCCGTGAGTGCGTTTCCGATAATGCGCAGAGGCGCCGGGTTGCCGCCAGTATTCACGTAATCGCTAGTTGTCGTCGCAAACTGTCCTGCATAGCTTCCAATCCTGCCCGCCGCCCAATGAGCGCCAGTTCCGTTCCAGCTTCCCGTGGCATTGCTCCCCGAATAGTCGTAGACGGTTCCTCCCGTCCCCTCATCAAACGTCCAGAGTCCCACGAGGGAAGAATCTCCATAGTCCAGGGGTTCCATGCCAAGCCTGGACCCTTTCTCATAGACGGAGGCAAGGGTGCCCCCGTCGCCTGATATCTGGTCAGAGGTGCCTCCCAGCCTGTATTTGGCGGACTCAAAAGCGGCCGTCGTCTCGTAGTGGCCGCTGCCATCCGTCTCGTAGGTGTAGTAGTGCCGGGAGGAGGTGGTGTCCACGGGGTCTATGGGAAGCTGGACCATGCTCGACCCGAAGGTGTTCGCCGAGAGGTTCACGGGGATCCACCCCGTGTCGTCGGTCTTGCGGTAGGTGGAGCTTGCGGCGCACTGGTAGCTCCATCCGGACGGAAGGACGAGGAGACCGAGTCCCTGGCATTGGTCCCCTGCGGTCGTGGTAGCCGTTGGGTCAGGGACCGAGACATAGACCGTATTCGCGGAACCCAGGGACTCGGAGGAGCTGTCCGCGAGGGAGAGGCCCAATGCGTTATTGATGGTTGCCATGTCAGAGATCCTGTTCGCATCCCGTGCCTCCTGGAGAAGCCCTGCCGGGTTCAGGGTGAGGACCACGACCACCGCAAGGACCGCGAGGATGGCGATCACGACCAGGAGCTCGATGAGGGTGAAGGCGTTACGCATCGTTCAGCGGACGAGATGAAGAACGGTCTCGACGCGGACCATCCGGTTCGTGAGGGAGCGCAGTTGGCCCTCATCGAACGACTGCATGAGGAGCGCGTGCTGGTACTGAGGAACGACGAACGTCGCGACGTAGGCCGCGGCGCCGGCGATGATGACCACAGCGCAGACTGCGAGCACGATCTTTATGACGACGCCCCAGCGCACAGGAGGGCGGTCCGGCTGACGATGAACGGAAGGGTTTCTGGACATGGGGATGAGGAAGGCGATCCTTGGGGTGTTCGCCGGGGCAGCCAGGCGAAAGGTCGTTGGTCATTTGCTCAACGGCTCCGGCGAACACCCCAGAAATCGCAACTCTAATTATGCGGCATCCGCTGGAAATCGCAACTACCGGCGTGACAATGTACGACTCTCATTCCCTTTTCGAAAATCCAACGCAACAGAGGACAACGAGGAGACCACTTTCAACATGAGAATCTCGACCCCAACAGCGAGCCCCAAAAAAGCCCGAGAAAAGGCGTGCTGGCCGATCATTCTCTGTGCTACGATATAGCGCCAGAAAAGGAGCTCCACTCGGATGCTCGACGATAGAGGTCTCTTTAGTCCGCACGAAGGCGCGATTTGCTCCGATAGGAAGCACGATCATGGTGCGACCGATTCCCGTCACGGAAGAGTTCGGCCACTCATGCTCCTATTACCCCTTCTCTTGAACCCAGCCACTGCGTTTCCTCAACTGAACGAAGAGGCCGCGGGCGTGGTCCGCCGCTACATTGCGGCAGTGGGGGTACGCGACCTTAAGACCATAATCGACCTTTCGTATTCGAATCAGGACGAAATCGCTACCATAAAGGCGCAGAATCCCCAGATCCTGTGGCCGAAGCTTATCAAGGAATACTACGACGCGAGGACCTCGCCGGTCCCCAAGACGCTCAGCATAGCCGGCTTGGATTTGACGAACGCGAAATGGAGCATTTCCGAGACGCGCACGAGCCACGTGGAAGATTCGATCCAGTTCGGGCCCTATGATCGCACCGTCGTCTATGTTCTGGTCGACTACCCATCCGTGAAGGATGCGGCATACATTGGCGGAAAGTTCCTGAAGGAGACAATACTCCAGTTCGAAATCAATTCGAAGTCACAGCTCGTGATGGGAGCCGAACGTCTCCCTCAGGGCGACACGCCATTTGACAAGATTCCCTTCATGATAATGAACGCCTTCTGGAATGCCGAAGGGCTCGGCGGTCTCCGCTTCAGTGCCCAAACAGTCGGCGGCACACCCCCATTCCAATGGAACGTTCAATGCGGCGGCCAGGACATGCGTAAGCTCAACAGCGCTTCAGTCTCCGCCGACCCTACCAGCGGTCGAGTATTCGTCGAACTCCGCGCAAGATTCCCCGACGGCAGCTTCCCGTTGCAATGCCTGCTCGATGTCAAAGATGGAGCCGGGCAGGCAGACACGGTCGGCGTTACGGTCCCGAAGATGTTCACCGGCCTGCTGGATGGCTACTGCTGGGTCCGCGCCCCGTATCTGGATCGAAACCAGGGTCTCCCAAATATGGGCAATGGAAAATGCCTCGGTCCGGTCCTTCCAATGGACACCGCGCCAAAGAGTCTTCCGCCGTCCAACCCACCGCCGCCCGCCCAATCAGGGCCGCCAACGACTGAAACCAGGGCGCCGACAGCGGCGCCCGGCGCACAGTGCGCGGACTTCGATAGCTGCAATCGGGCTGTGAGCGAATCGCTCAAATCGTCAGCGTGGCAGAAGGCCATCGCCGAGGCTAAACTCGCATTGAGCTTCAACCCCGCATCCGGGATCCCCTGGGCTGCTATTGGAAGCGCCTATCTCGGTTCAGGACAGTCTGACCAATTGGCCTCAGCTTGGGACAAAGTGCTTCAGACGGGCCAAACCTTGTCTGTCGTCGTTTGTCATAAGCTGGGAGGCGCCGTGATGCGACGCTGTGAACAGGGAACGTTGTCCCTTAACGCGTCCCAGGTGTCTTTCTCACCGTCCGCGGGTCAGACATTGTTTACGGCCCCCCCGGCGCGAGTGAAGGTCCGCGGCGTGATGAATAACTCCGTCGTCGCCGTGTTTACCTGGCAGGTTGATGGAAAGAACTTCGAAATGCAGTTTGTCCCGCTGGGCGTCGAATGCAGCGCACAAGGTCTTCTTTCCTGCGGGCCAGCAGGTGTCGCTCAACAGGCGGCCGTTGCGACCTATCTTTCGCAGACCATTCCAAAACTGGCGGCGGGCGCCTTTGGTCAGCCCGCTAAACCGTAATTGGCAGCCGGTCGGGGCGCGCGGGGTTCTTAAGAAGTGCGCTACGCCATGCGCCTTGCTGTGGCCACCGACCTAACCCGTTCCCGCCCGCCAGCAGGGATGAATCCGCCGCTCACTTTCGCGCTCTAGTTTTCTTTCTTGGTAGGAGAATCTGTAACCTGAATGCGGGGCATCCGTGGAGACACGCCGGCAAATTTGAGGTTCCGATGCTGTGCCGCTTCCAACTCTGCTTCGGGGAAAGGCAACCCCATCGTTCTTTCCATATACCCCTGAAAGGCCCCACCGAGCGCATCCAGAAACTCGCCCATCTCTTGATCCCCGGCGTTACGCACCACAGTCGCCCACAAAAGCGTCGGTTGCCCGGTGGCGGGTAAGAGAGCCGGCATGCGCGGGTTGAAGTAAACCAATGAATGGAGGTTCGAGAATTGCGGTCTTCCGTCCGGATGTTGCTTTCGTAGCAGTCGTGCGAGGAAAAACAACACGTCGCCGGGCGGAAGGTCTTCGTTCCCGTCGCTTGCAACCATCAGAAGACCCCTCGCGTCGGGCATCTTGAGAAGTTCCTTGGTTGCCCGGATCTGCTGGTTCGCCTTCGCGAGTATATTTTTCTGCAATGGTTTGCCAATGAGATCGAGAACCTCTTGCTGACACACCGGAGGCAGTCGCTCCAAGTCAATCCGTACGGTCCCATATACCCTCAGGAGGCCCCGTCGGTCCCAGGAGCCGGTGAGCAAACCCATCTTCTTCCGGAACGGCGCCCCGAAGCTGTCGTCTTCGAGCGCCTTCAATTCGGCAATCATTCCAAGCCGCCGAAACACGTAGTCAGCGTTTTGAGGCAGGTTCGCATTCCTCTCCAGCGAGTCCGCAACGAGCTCACCGCCGAAGCTCCTGATGAACGGATCGATCAGAGTTTGCAGTGGCTCTCGCGGCTTCATTTGTGCAATCTCAGGCTGGCCCTACTCTTCGCATAGCAAATCCAAGATGTAGTGAGCGTGGCGCTCGGAAATGTCGAGCTGCTCAGCCAGATAAAGAGAGGTGAACGGCTCGCCAGGAGAATGCATCCATCTTTCGTGAAGGCTCTTCGCGCGCCGGAGGACCGGTCGCGGGATGGTCTGCCTTACATGCTGATGAAAGACGCCGCGGCTCAGCGTGAAGCCGTTCCATCCGCCGATAACACTGTGGTTGGTCAACGCGCCGCGCCGTTCCAGATCCCGCTTGAAACGATTGATCGCCTCATCAGAGACACCCCTACTACGGATGCACGGAAGAAATGAAAAATCATCGATGAGCGTCGTATCATGCTCAAAAGCCCACTGGCAGGCAAGATTGAGAAACTCGGCACTCGTCATGAAACGGTTCACCCCAACCTTTCACTATAGTATGATGGAGGGCGGTTTTGCGCAGAGGCTATTTTCCGCCGGCATAGAGGGCGGCGATCTCGGTCGCCGAGAGGGCGCGGTTGTAGATGCGCACGTCGTCGATGAGGCCATACATATGGTTGCCGCCCCTCTGCCCTATTTGCAATGTGCTTGAGACAGTGTTGAATGTTTCTGGACAAGAGTTCAAAAACATCCCGTTTGCGTAAATCATGCTGGTTGTTCCAGTGTAAACGCCAACGAGTTGAGTCCATGTGCTCGTCGCCAATATCGCAGCACTGCTGCAATCGGCGGCAAGACCTGAGAAGAAAACGCTGTTGACATTAGCCTCAAGAGCAGTCATCTCCCCAGTCACTTGGAGACCCCAAAAGACCGCTGAACGATAATTAGCCAATTGACTCACGTTCACCCAGGCGATGAACGTTCGGGGAGCCGCACCTGTCGGCAAGCCGTTGACATTAGCTGTTATGACATCCGTGCTTCCATCGAACGCCCCGGCCCAGCTCCCGATCCTGCCGGGAGAATAATAGCCCGAGGTCCCGGTAGCCGTCCCGTTCCAGCTCCCCGTCGCGTTGTTCCCCGACCAGTCGTAGGTCGTGGAGCCGGTCCCTTCATCAAACGTCC
>OCZT010000604.1_pt1 | contig 36053 bp, 27 predicted proteins | sample 1539031 | NCBI WGS metagenome assembly OCZT01 (sample SAMEA3539308, study PRJEB22396) | soil metagenome | biome: tundra; feature: field; material: soil | place: USA | collected 2010-05 | depth 0.15 m | reverse complement strand
ATAAAGACTCACAATGAAACTGCTATCATATAAAAAAGCCGGCTGATAAAAGCCGGCTTTCACTTAAGGTCAGGTCAGTTTAGGTTAGTCCTAATAATTATCTCGTTCTACATAATGTGTATGAAGAAGGTCGTGCGACTTGTGGCTGTTGGGCTGGTCGAGGAACTCTTTATAGATTGCTATAACATCGGGATTCAGATGTGATTTACGCAACTCTTTGTGTTCATCTTCAGAATATATAGCCTTCATACGCTTTTGTCTGATTGCCATGTTAGTTGGAATAGGTTGTCCTCCACCACCAATGCAACCGCCCGGGCATGCCATAATCTCAACAAAATGATAAGGTGCTTTTCCCTCTTTTGTCATCTTCATGATTTTATTGGCATTTACCAGTCCATGTGCAATAGCTACCTTTAGTTCTGCGCCTTCAAGAAACTTCCAGGCATCAACACAGCCTTCAATTTTAATTGTAGCTTCTTTGACTCCGTCCATACCTCTTACCGGTGTAATGTTAAGATTTCCAAACGGAACTTCGCGTCCGGTAACGATTTCATAAGCAGTACGTAAAGCAGCTTCCATAACACCTCCGGTGGCACCGAAAATTACCCCAGCACCTGTTGAATCACCCATTATTGAATCGTAATTTGCTTCTTCAATATTTCTGAAGTCAATTCCTGCTTGCTTAATCATTACAGCAAGTTCGCGGGTCGTGAGGACAAAATCAACATCTTTAAATCCGCTGGAACGCATTTCAGGTCTGTCAGCTTCAAATTTCTTTGCTGTACATGGCATTACCGATACTGAAACTATTTTTGAAGGGTCAATGTTCCGCTTCTTTGCATAATAAGTTTTAGCAAGTGCTCCGAACATCTGTTGTGGTGATTTACAGGTTGACAAATTCGGAAGAAATTCCGGGTATTTGTGTTCGATAAATTTTATCCAGCCAGGGGAACAAGATGTGAACATAGGCAATGATATACTCTTATCTCCATCAACCAGGGCTTTCTTTAGTCTCACGAGCAGTTCTGTACCTTCTTCCATAATTGTCAGATCGGCACTAAAGTCAGTATCCAGAACTGAATTAAATCCGAGTTGTCTGAGAGCATTTACCATTTTCCCGGTTACTCTTTCACCCGGATCGTAACCCAGATCTTCTCCAAGAGCAACTCTTACTGCAGGAGCAGTCTGGACTACAACGTGTTTATCAGGATCATAAATTGCATCCCAAACCTGGTCAATGTATGTTTTTTCAACCAGTGCTCCTGTGGGACATCTGTTTACACATTGTCCGCAGTTGGTACAAACAACCTGGCTCATCGGCCTGTCATGGAATGACGAAATTTTCTGATGAGCGCCTTTATTTGCAACGGCTATCGCAGATATATACTGTAATTCAGAGCAGGTTCTAACGCAGCGCTGGCAACGAATACACTTGCTATCGTCCTTGACAAAAGAAGGAGAAGATCTGTCGATATTATATTTATGATCTTCAACCAGATCGAGGAATACATGGTCTCCAAAGGCGAAATCATTTGCAAGCGACTGAAGTTCGCAATTCTGGTTTTTGTAACATTTTGTACAATCTGATCTGTGTTCTGAGAGCAGAAGTTCCACTATATGTTTACGGGCATTACGAACTTTCAGAGTATTAGTGTGTATCTCCATTCCTTCAGCTGCAGGAGTTGCACAAGATGCAATAAGTGTCCTTGCTCCTTTTTGTTCAACAATACATACACGGCAGTTCCCTGCAACACAGAGGTCATCATGGTTACATAAAGTGGGAATGTTTATCTTCAGTTTTTTAGCAGCAGCCAGAACTGTAGTTCCATCCTGAACCGTTACCTTCTGATCATTTATAAGTAGATTTATCATAATTTTTCGTTTTTGTTTGATTGATTAATAGATGATCTCTTCCTTAAAATTTCCAACTATCGATTTAAACGCATTCCCGACTGATTGTCCGAGACCACATTTAGCAGCGATTTTCATAGTATCTGCCAATTTCATCAGTTCATTAAGGTATGTTGATTTTGCTTCGCCTTTTTTCACTTTCTCAACACCTTTAAGCAACTGCTGGCATCCGACCCGGCATGGAGTACACTGACCGCAAGATTCCTCGGTAAAGAAATCAAGGTAATTATGAAGAACATTATACATCGACCGGGAACTGTTGAAAAGCTTCATTGATCCGCCTGTCGGTACACCTTCAAACCCAATGATAGTTTCAGCAAACTTCTTTCTGGGTACGCAGAAACCTGAAGCGCCTCCAACCTGTACAGCCTTTGTGTCGCCATCACCAAATTCATTTACAAACTGCAGTACAGTCATTCCGAGCTCAAGTTCAAATATCCCCGGAGTGGGTGTATCACCGGATATTGAGAATACTTTTGAACCTCTTGAATCTTTTGTCCCGTACTGGATAAAATTTTTTGCACCATGCTGAATGATCATCATAGCTGTGACCAGTGTTTCAACATTGTTTATAGAGGTTGGTTTCCCAAAGACACCTGATGCAGTTGGATAAGGAGGTTTATTTCGTGGCTCACCGCGATTTCCTTCAATTGACTCAAAGAGAGCGCTTTCTTCACCACAAATATATGCACCACTACCCATACGGTATTCTATGTCGAAATCATAACCAATCTCTTTTATCATCTTATGAAACGATTCGAGTTCGATCATCAGTTTTGGCAAAAGGTACCTGTATTCGCCTCTCAGGTAAACAATACCTTTTTTTGCACCGATAGCTTTACCTGCGATTGCCATCCCTCCATGAACCTTATTCGAAACTCTGTCAAGTATCTCACGATCCTTGAATGTTCCTGGTTCTCCTTCATCGGCATTACATACTATGTATTTTTCGGGACTCTTCTCTGCAGCAGTAAATTTCCATTTCATACCTGTCGGAAATCCGGCGCCACCCCTGCCTTTAAGACCCGAGTCGAGTATCTCCTGAATGATCTCATCTTTGCTCATTTTGAAGCCTTTGGCAAGCACTTCATGATTATTTATTTTTTCAAAAATAAGGTCTACTTTATTTAATCCTTTATTTTCCATGGTTTTGGCCGATATTTATTTTTGCATATAATCTTTTATAATCTCACTCACCTTCTCAGGTGTAAGTTCAGTATAAGGTAATTCATTAATTAGAATTGCCGGAGCTTTATGACACCACCCGATGCAGTTAGTCTCAATAAGACTGAACTGTTTGTCAGGAGTTGTTTCACCTACCTTTATCTTAAGCATCTCCTCGAGAGCCTGAATTATATCACTCTTCCCTTTCATTGAGCATGTAATTGTTTTACAAACTCTTATAACATATTTCCCTTTCACCTTAGTGTCGAGGAAAGTGTAAAAAGAAGCTGTTCCGTAAACTTCAGCAGCTGAAATATCGAGTTCTCTTGCAACTTCGACCATCGCTTCATCAGTCAGATAATTGTGTTTTTGCACAATTGCCTGAAGAATTGGCATAAGGCTCTCCCGTTCATGACCGTGTTTGTCGGACAATTCCTTAACTAGATTTCCTACTTGATACATATCTATTTGAATTTTAGGTAATTAATTTATTTATTGATCAAAATAATCTGTTTTTAAAAGTGCTGTTAAATTAATAACAATACTTTTTAAAAAAAGCTTACAAATGTCATACTTGATAATTTAGAATGAAACTAAAGAAAGGTATAACGACGTAAAGGTGCAACGGTGAAGTGGCAGGAATCTGTAGATATGCCCAAATTGGGCGTCTCTACTTTATCCCAATATGGGCGTTTCTACAATTATTCATTATTTTACAATACTATTAGATTTATTCAATCAATGGACTATCAGAGAAGTTTAAAAATCCTGAATCCAGGTCACGAATTCTTTATCGGAATCGATTCAGACGGATGTGTATTTGATTCAATGGAAGTGAAGCAGAAGGAATTCTTTATACCCAATGCATTAAAATATTTCGATCTTTATGCAATTTCCAAAATATTCCGCCTTTCCCGCACGCTAAATCAGCCATAGAAAAAATAGCTTCAATTGCCGATATAATTATTGTTTCGCAAACTCCGCTAAATGCTCTTAACCGTGAATGGAAAGAGAATGATCTGAAAAAATATGTCGATGCCATAGCAGGCCAGGAACATGGTACTAAAACAGAACATATTGAGTTATCATCAAAAACTAAATATCCTGACAATAAAAAACTTATGATTGGTGATGCCAAAGGCGACCTTGATGCTGCTAAAAATAACGGAATACTTTTCTATCCTATCATACCTGGTAAAGAAGATAAATCATGGGAACGGTTTGTTAATGAGGGTCTTGAAAAGTTCACAAAAGGCATGTTTGCAGGCAGTTACGAAAACAAACTTCTTTTGGAGTTTGGGAAATCTTTACCGGAAAAGCCGCCCTGGCTGGAATAAACAACTTACTTTTTACTTTTATCTTCTTATTTTTTTCTTTTATCTTATTAATCCACTGGCACCCACACCTCGACCCTTGTACCTATAGAATCACCTGTCTCGTTATACAAATCAATAAAAGAGTGTTCTATTGGTCTTTTATTTATCTGGTTTAAGATATCATAGAACTCCCCGGTAAGCTTAAGGCCTTTACCGGTAGATGTACTTTGTCCTTCAGATCTTGCCATTCCAATTCCATTATCTTCAATTGAAAGAATCAGATAATCCTTTTCCTTCTCTGCCCTGATTTTAAGAATCCCTCCTTCAACCCGCGACATTATCCCATGTTTTATTGCATTCTCTGCAAATGTATGCAAGACGAGTTTAGGCACCTGCTCACTCTGACTTACACCTTCCCCTATTTTTATCTCATAATTAAATCTTTCACCAAATCTTAGTTTTTCCAGATCAAGATATGTGGTCACAAACGCTAGTTCTTCTCCAAGACTCCTGTATATCCGTTCAGTATCATTTATCAACCCCCTGAGCAGCTGGGTGAACTTATTCATATAGTCATAGGCTAAATGACGGTCCTCAAGGTAAATCAGTGATGCAATGGAATTAAGAGTATTGAAAGTGAAGTGAGGGTCAAGCTGCGACTTAATGCCCTGTAATTGAAGGGTTACCAACCTGCGGTTTAAACTCTCTTTTTGAACTACCTGCAGAGTATTAATTCTTTTTATCAGAATTATAAACAAAAGTAATAACAGATAAATTCCTGGATATGCCAGATAACCAAGGTAATAATAGTCGTTTCTTTTTAACTTTAGGAAGTAACCATGGCCCCCTCCTGCATTTAAAAATATTTTCTTTTCATGTTCCTTTGATGAATAATAAGAAAACCTGAATATCTGATCAATCCCTTTAAGTTTGGTTTCAGCAATCTTCTTTAAAGCTGCATTATATATAACCAGCTTCTCTTCATCAGCAGAATAAAGAACCAGTTCATCTTCACCGTCAAAATCAATGTCTATATTGTAATAAGAGAAGTATGAAGTGAAAGGAGATTTTGCTTTATTTATGACCGAGAGCTGATCATTGAGTTCCAGGAGCTCATTACCCAGAAGATAAATTCCGTCTGCGTTCTTATTTTTTAAAACCAACATATTAATAAAGCCATGCAAGCCTAAATCACTGAACAACCGTTCTCTGATCCTTTTCCCATCTAAAGAATAAAGCATTATTCTCGGTTTAAGAACTGTTGTATCTGCTGACCCCGTATAATGTGATACTACATATCCCCTGAATGTTTTACTATTAAAATAGTTTATTGACAGTTGATTTGTAAGTCCGGGAAACTCAACAGGTGGAAATTCAAAATTTAAACTGTCATTAAATACCATTAGCCAGGTGCTCCAGTCACTAAACGGGACCCATGTTTTGTAATTGCCTGATGCTCCCATTAATCCAAAAATTTCCGGTCTGCCATCTCCATCAGAATCAACCATTTTTGGCCATTGACAGATTACACCTGTCAGTTTACTTGATTTCAATTTCCTGTGAACAATATCATAAGAATAAAGTCTTCGCGGCTCAAGACCAAAACCAGTCTGAATGCTGAAAAAAAGTTCATCTTTCCCATCATTATTCGTATCAAAAAATCCTGCAGGCCAGACAGTTGAAGTTACCTTTTTATTTACAAGCCTTATTTTTGTAATGAATATATGATCTGACTTTATACCATCATGATCAAAAAACTCATTTATGTTAAGGAATAGTGAATCGCCAGAGTATGTAAAAATGTAAATTTCTTTATAACGATCATGATTGAAATTTCCGAAGAAAAAGTCTGACATATTCATGTCTATAGTGTCCTTCAGGTTCCATTGATCATATACCCGCATATCATTATCCAATACCAATATATTATAATAAGGAACTCCTTTCCCGGCACGAACAACTTCTGAAATACTGTCAGAATTCAGATCAGTATATACATTGGATGAGTAGCTTTTATCAACTGTATCAACCTGCAACCTCGACTTTGTACCTAAAGGCGGAAGAAACAACATTATTAAAATAGCAGGGATAGCTGCCAGAAATACAGAAGAATAGATGATTTTTTTAAAAATTGAACCACCTTTCATTGTTTACATAATATCAAGATCTTTCAGATGCTGCCTGGGTATTTTAACTGTCACTGATTCTCCGTCTCTCATAAGTATTATTGTGCATTCTTTGCGATCTAGCATTGTAATATATTCAAAATTAACAATATATGATCTGCCCACTCTTATAAATCCATTTTTCGGCAGCAGTTCAGCTACCTTTCCAAGGTTCATTGAACACAAATGATGTTTTTTCCCTGTACAAACCGTTGTATAATTACCTTCGGCCTTACAGAATAATATGTCTGTGGGATTAATAAATAGTGTTCCGTTGCGGGTATTGACCCTTATCCTTGTTATTCGTTCATGCGATTCATTAATCTTTAAATGTCTTTCAGTATCCACATCTTTGCTTTTTCTTTCAATAAACCTGGTCAGGCATTGTTTTAATTCCTTCCGGTTCACAGGTTTAAGAAGATAGTCGAATGCCTGGTTTTTAATTGCTTTAATTGCATACTGGTCATAGGCCGTCACAAAAACAATCTTCTGCATCATGTATCTCTGAGGAAGATCCTGAATAAAAGCAAAACCATCTTTCCCGGGCATTTTAATATCAAGAAAGATAATATCCGGTTCAAATCGGTTCAACTCAGAGTAAGCAGCATCGACTGACTGAGCCAATCTGATTTCGTTAAATAAGAGAGTTTCCTCCAGGAGTTTATTTAGTAATATTCTGGCATTCTCTTCATCATCAATGATTAAAGAACTTAGCTTTTGTTCCATACATCAGGCCGGTTAGACTTTTCAGGTTAAAAGTACAAAAAGTTATTTTATCTTAAAGATCAATCCGCTATTTTTTTGAATCTTTCATTCTTATGCTCTTTCCAGGGAAGGAATATATACATGTGGAGTATCTTTATTTGTTTTTTTCTCTCGCTGATTAATCATATTTTTGTTGATATTGAATCAAACTTTAATTCTAATTTAATGAATATAAACATAAATCAAAGAGCCGCCAACAACATCCGTATTCTTTCAATGGCAATGGTGGAAAAGGCAAAGGCAGGACATCCGGGAGGTGCGATGGGAGGCGCAGATTTTATTCATGTCCTTTTTTCTGAATTTCTAAGTTTTGATCCGACTGATCCCTCATGGATTAATCGTGACCGTTTCTTCCTTGATCCCGGACACATGTCACCTATGCTTTATTCGATTCTTACTCTTACTGGTCATTTTAAAGTTGAAGAATTAAAAAATTTCCGCCAGTGGGGCAGTCCGACACCAGGTCATCCCGAACTCAATATCCTTAAAGGGATTGAAAATACCTCTGGTCCCCTCGGACAGGGCCATACCATGGCCGTTGGCGCAGCAATTGCAGAGAGGTTTCTTGCAGCAAGGTTTGGGGAACTATTTGCTCATAAAATATTTACCTACATTTCGGATGGAGGTGTACAGGAAGAGATTTCACAGGGCGCTGGCCGCCTGGCCGGTTTTCTTGGACTGAGCAACCTGATCATGTTCTACGATTCCAATGACATCCAGCTTTCAACTGAAACCAAAGCAGTTACAGGAGAAGACACTGGAATGAAATATACAGCATGGGGATGGAATGTCATTAAAATAGACGGAAATGATCAGAACCAGATAAGAATGGCACTCAACTCTGCTGTTAATCAAAAGAATAAACCCACCATTATTATCGGAAAGACTATTATGGGTAAAGGGCTCCTCGATAATGAAGGGAAGAGCTTTGAAAGGAAAACCTCCACACATGGAATGCCAGTAAGTGAAGCTGGTGGATCTTTTGAAAAGTCACTTATTAATCTTGGTGGAAACATTTCAGATCCATTCCAACTCTTCACAGAAGTTAAGGAGTACTATGGGAAAGTACTTAAAACTAAGCTGAAAACAGCTTCGGAATGGAAAAAAACTAAAGATGAATGGGCAGCAAAAAATAGAGAACAGGATAAAAAGTTACACTCTTTTTATTCAGGGGAAGTTCCGGATATTGATTTCAAATCTATCATTCAAAAGGAAGGGTCAGCTACAAGGACCGCATCGGCCGCAGTTCTTGGGGTCCTCGCAAAGAAAATTGAAAATATGATCGTCGCTTCAGCCGACCTTTCAAATTCCGATAAAACAGATGGCTTCCTGAAAAACACTCATGCCTTCACAAAGGGCGATTTCACAGGAGCTTTTCTTCAGGCAGGAGTTTCGGAACTTACAATGACAGCCGTGATGAATGGAATGGCCCTCCATGGCGGTATAATACCTGCATGCGGAACATTCTTCGTATTTTCGGATTACATGAAACCTGCAGTCAGGCTGGCCTGTCTGATGGGATTGCCAGTAAAATACATATGGACTCACGATGCTTTCCGTGTAGGGGAAGACGGACCTACTCACCAACCTGTTGAACAAGAGGCTCAGTTAAGACTGATGGAACATCTTAAAAACCATCATGGGGAGAACAGTATGGTTGTATTACGTCCTGCAGATTCTGCTGAGGCAACTGTTGCATGGAAAATGGCCCTGGAGAACAAAAAAACACCAACTGCTCTGATACTTTCAAGACAGAATATAAAGGACCTGCCTTCAGAAAGCAGTAGCAGGTATGAAGATGCATTACAATCGGAAAAAGGGGCTTATATTGTTCAGGATTGTAAAGTAAGACCTGACATTATTCTGATTGCCAGTGGTTCTGAAGTGGCAACGCTGGTTGAAGGAGCTCAGCTTTTAAAAAATGACAATCTGAATATCAGAATAATTTCTGCTCCTTCCGAAGGACTATTCAGAAATCAACCTGAAAGCTATAAGAAATCGATCATACCTGAAGAGATTCCAATTTTTGGCCTTACAGCAGGGCTATCAATTACACTGCAGGGACTCGTTGGACCAAAAGGAGTAATTTGGGGAATGAATAGCTTTGGTTATTCCGCCCCATATAAGGTTCTTGATGAAAAGCTAGGTTTTACGGCTGAAAATGTTTACAAACGGGTTAAGGAATATCTGGGTAAAGATCAAGGATAAAGGTTGTTTTGTCTTTTATCTTATCTTAATGAATTCTGCAATTTTTTCCAGAAGACTCTTTTTGTTTATCGGCTTACTAAGATACCCATCACAACCTGCAGCAATTATCCTCTCCTCCTCTCCTGACATGGCATATGCGGTTATGGCAATAATATTAACATTTGGGTTAATCAGCTTTATTTGTCTTGTTGCTTCAAATCCATCGATCTCCGGCATCTTTATGTCCATAAGGATCAATTTAATGTCCGGATTTGCTTTAAAAAGTTCGATAGCCTCCCTCCCATTTGAAGCATGCAAAACTTTTATGCCTGTTTCCCTCGTAATCAGGGCATTAAGATAATAGAAATTTGTTTCATCATCCTCTGCAACAAGTATCATCGAATCGGCTATAGTCTTCAAGGAGTCTTTTGCTGGATTTATGGGCGAAGATTCTTCATCACGCTTCTTAACCGGAACTGAGAGAAAGAAACAAGATCCAACGCCAGGTTCTGATTCAAGTCTGATTTTTCCTCCGATTGCGTCTGACATCCCCATGGCAATCGACAATCCAAGTCCGCTCCCTTCAGTTACTTTAAACGATCCCTGGCTCTCTTTCACAAAACGGTCAAAAATAATGTTAAAGGAATCAAGGTTTATTCCAATTCCGGTGTCTTTTACAAAAAACTCAATTTGTTCATCTGTTCGGTTAAAACCAAAATGGATGCTTCCTTTTTCAGTAAATTTGACAGCATTATCTAGAAAATGATAAATGATTTTCTGACAAATTTCCGGATCAGAATTGATGAAATAATTATCAGACTGTTCCGGGATTTCCAGGAATAATTCCAGCCTCTTATTTAAGCATCCGGATTCAAAATTATGACTGATTTTTCTGATAATCACTGCGGGGATGAAATCCTTTTTATTAACGGAGAGACTCCCAGAGGTTATCAGAGAGATATCCATATAGTTGGTGATTGTATTCAGGAGACGGTTACTGCTTTCAAAAAGCATTGCGATGGAATCCTTTTTCTCTTCTTCTGACAAATCCTGCAACGAAATAATCTCGGCAAACCCGAGAATTCCGTTCAGAGGAGTACGTACTTCATGAGAGATATTATTTAAAAATTCTGTCTTAAGTTTATCACTGGCTTCAGCCTTTTCCTTTGAGAGCCTCAGGACATCAGAGGCATTTTTACGTTCAGTTATGTCGTGTATGCTTCCGATTATTTTTTCCGGATGCCCATCGACATCAAAGACCAGTTTCGCTGATATAGAACATGGAGTATGAGAACCATCCCGGTTTATAAGAGTAATTTCAAAGTCATTAAGGGCTCCCTTCTCTCCAAGTTCTGCAAGGATAACTTGTCGTTCTTTAGGATCTGAATAGAAATCGAATATCGATTTTCCAATGAGATCATCCATTCGATATTGACCCTTTGAAAGGATCCCTATGGAGGGACTGACTTCAAGGATCGTCCCTTCAACTGATGTCTCATAGTACACATCCTGCACATTTTCAAAAATTACCCGGTATTTTTCTTCACTTTCTCTTATTGTCTTTTCGGTTCGCAGACGTTCACTTATATCTCTTGCTATACCCAATACCAGGGTCTGGTCCTTTATTTTTACAGGGTAAGTAATTATTTCAATTGTAACTAACGAGCCGTCTTTCCGGTTTAATACCAGAACATCAGGACCAGTTCCTTTCCCTAAAAAATTCAAACTTAAAAGTTTTGCTGCAAGTGGCAGAGAATTAGATGAAATAAGGCTTAATTTCAGAAAATTCTTACCAATTAATTCATTTCTGTTGTACCCTACCAATTTTTCGCAGGCAAAATTTCCGTCAACAAAATTTCCCATTAGGTCATATAGATAATATGCATCCGGAGCGTAGTCAAACAATATTTTTAATCGTTCCTCTGAATTTCTCAGCCTATCTTCCGCCTGTTTTCGGTAGGTGATATCAGTAATAGTGCCTATATAATCAACAACCTCATTGTCAATCAATTCGGGTACAGCATTTCCAATAACCCAAACTATACTTCCATCACGTCTTACAAAACGATATTCAGCAACAGAAGAAATTTTTGATTGAACATCTGAATTCCATCCTCTTTCAAGCTTTTCCCGGTCATCAGGATGCACGGCTTTTAACCATCCAAATCCAGTTGCTTCTTCAGCTGTCAGCCCGGATAGTTCCAACCATCTGGGATTCACATAAGTTGTAAAACCATTCGGTTGGGTTCTGAAAATTCCAACAGGTGAGGTCTGAGCAAGGGTTTCAAATAAGTGCCGGCTTTTCCTTAGCTCCTCTTCCATATTTTTCCGTTGAGTGATGTCAATTATGAATCCTTCAAGAAATTCAAGTTCACCACTTTTTAGGAATACCCCTTCTCCCTTTTCCCAAACCCAACGAATCTCGCCATTCTTTGTTATTATTCTATATGTGATCTGATAATGCTTTCTGCTTTTTACAGCTTTCTGAACTTCTGTCCATACATAATCACGGTCAGCCTTATGAATCAGATCATTGTAGGACAGTTTACTATTATTAAGTAAGTCTGCAGGAGAGTAGCCGGTTAGCTCCCTGGCTCCTTCACTGAGGAACTCCATTGTAAATTGCTTATCATTTCTGCACCTGTAAACAAGTACCTGAAGGTTGCTTATAAGTGTATTGATTAGCCTGTGAGATTCTTTGAGGTCATCTTCCGCTTTTTTGCGTTCTGTTATATCCAAAACAGTAAATGTTACTCCTTTTGAATAATTGTTTTTATCAAGAGGGGTTGAACTAAGGATGACGTTAAGAATCTTACCGTCTTTGCATTTGAGTTTTGATTCAACAGACCCTGTACCTTTCTCTGTAATCTGCCGGTATTTTTCTTTCCCGACATTCAAAAATTCCTCAGTGGAAGAATACAAAATTTCAGAAGATTTTCCTATTAATTCACTTCTTCTATATCCTGTCATGTTACAAAAGGCATCATTCATTTCCATAAAAACACGGTTAACCACAAGTCCAATACCAACTGGAGCAGCAGTGAAAATACTCTGAAGTTTTTCCTCATCCTCTCTTAAAAGGAGCTCTGAAGCTCTCTTTTCTTTATTGTTCCGTGCCTGCTCCAATGCCTCTTTAACTGCAAAAGGCAACCGTGTCGAGTGCTCTTTGATTACATAATCCTGTGCGCCTGCCTTAATACATTCAACAGCGGTCTCTTCATTAACTGATCCGGTATAAAGGATGAAAGGTATTTCCGAGTCGAACTCTTTAGTTTCCTTCAGAGCCTGAAGTCCGTTAAATGAGGGCATCATATAATCAGAGATAATCAAATCGGGATTGAATTCCTTAAGTGCTTTTACAAGATCAATCCGGGTACAAACAGTAGTATATTCAAATTTAAGTTTCTCCTTCCGTAACTCTAGAACAGCCAGATCAACATCTGAAGGTACATCCTCAACAAAAAGGATTTTCAGAAGATACTTTTGAATCATTTTATCAGGTTTTTTATATCCGGTTGTTGATTCAGGAGAAGCCAGTTTAATCCAATATTCTTTACAGGCATAGTAGCATATTGCCAAACAATCTTAACTTTAAATGATTTTTTATTACTCATCTAATTAATGTTATATCAAATATGGATAATGCACTATGATAATACTAAAATTAATAACCACTAACCACTAACCACAAGTCACAAGTTACTCGCACTGTTTTTCACCGGCAAACTAAAATAAAACGTTGCCCCTTTGCCTTCTTTCCCCTCTGCCCATACTTTTCCGCCATGCCGGTGAACAATCCTCTGAACAATCGCTAATCCAACTCCTGTGCCTTCAAATTCATTGGCTTTATGCAGCCGTTGGAAAACTCCGAATAATTTATTAGCATATTCCGGATTAAATCCTACCCCATTATCCCTAATATAATAAACCTGATACCCGTCTTCTATATAACCACCTATTTTTACTTCAGGTTTTAATTTTAATGAGGAAAACTTGATAGCATTTGAAATAAGGTTTATCCAGACCTGTTTTATATATGTTGGGTCGGCAAAGGTCTCCGGCAATGCATCTAAGGTAAATTTCATCCGTTCCTGAATCTCAGGTGGGGCAGCTCCGTTAAACATCGAAAGTGCCATCTTTGTCATGTCAATCTTTGATTTTTTATGCTCGCTTCTTGTAACTCGTGAAAGAGAAAGGATATCTGTAATAAGTTTGTCCATTTTCTGCGTATTGCTGCGAATCAGACTCAGAAGCCTCTTTCCTTCGGTATTAAGCTTGGCGCCGTAATCTTCTATTACGAACTTTGAAAAGCCGTCTATAGCGCGTAAAGGAGCCCTGAGATCATGAGAAACTGAATAGGCAAATGCCTGAAGTTCTTTATTGGCTTCTTCAAGCTGAGATGTGCGTTCCATTACTCTTTTTTCCAGTTCTGCATTTAGATGAATGATCTCCTCTTCTGATTTTTTCTTCTCTGTGATATCAACAACAGTGGTGATGAAGTAGAGTGGCTCTCCATTGACATCACGTAAAAGTGTTGTTAAAATATCAACCCAAACTATCTCATTTCGTTTATTGAGATATCGTTTTTCCCAACGTGAAGATCTTCTGTCTCCTTTCAGAATAGAAGTAGTTATCTCATCATTTCTTTGAATATCATCAGGATAAGTGAATTCATGCCAATTGATATTCTTCATCTCTTTTTTAGTGTACCCCAATAACTGACGAAAAGCCCTGTTAACGCTGACCGTTCCATCAAGAAAGGTCAGAGACTTACCGACAGAAGCATATTCGAAAACGTTTTTGAATTTTTCTTCACTCAGACGAAGTTCTTTTGAACGACTCAGGATCAATCCCTCCGACTGCCTATGGTCCTCTTCCACTCCTATAGCCGATGCAATAATTTCCATCAATCGTAATTCATTTTTACTTGGGACGACATCTCGTTGAAACACTACACACAATGAACCTATGTTTTTTTTGTTGAATTTTACAGCTTTTCCTATGTATGTTTTTAAACTGTAACTACCAACATTCGGATCTGTCTCGACATAGTGTGTGTCCTGCAAATTTCTTATGACAATTGCAGTTTCTCCCTTTGACTTGATAACATCATTGCATAAATGTCCCTCACGATTATCGATGGATTTATAGTCGGGTGGTGTATTCCACTTTCCGAGAGAGCAGAGCATATCGCCCTGAAGATGGTTATATAGAGAACAAGTACCACCCATTAACTCCCCGCATAAAGCAACAAGCATGTTGATATTAACAAGTGTATCTGCACCAAATCCGAGAAAGCATTCATTCAGTTTGACAAGCCACTTCTCTGCCTGTTTAAGTTCTGTAATATCGTGAGCAACAACAAGCACAGAGTTTATTTTACCTGAATCATCGTATTCAGGAGTTAACCTATAGTCAAGCCAAACTAATCCTTGAGCACTTTGCAATTCAATTTGCTCCCCTGATTGTCTGCCTGTTTTGAATACATATTTGATTTTCCCCTCCCAATAATCACATTGTTCCGGGTTGAATAATCCTGACTCACGGTGAGTTTTACCGATTATTTGTTCTTTTTTTGCTCCGGTTATTCCCAGTCCGGCATTATTTATATAAAGGTGCCTAAAATCATTATCGTACCGCACAATATAGTCGGGACTATTCTCCACAATTGAGAAGCAGATCAATTCCTTATCATCATGTTTTTCCAGCTTAGGCTTTCCTGCCATGAGCATTAATTATTATTGTCTGATTATTCTCTGAATAACGCACTATGACATTACTTAATTCTTTCTTAATTCTTACCTGCTCCAGGTAAAATAAAACTAAAAACGCTTCCTTTTCCAACTTCACTTTCAACCCATATTTTACCCATATGTTTCCCAATAAATTCTTTACATAGAAGTAAACCCAGCCCGGTACTTGGCTCTCCCTCTGTTCCTTTCCTGCTGGTCTTTTCATTTAGAAGAAAAAGTTTGCCTTTCAATTCAGGAGTCATACCAATTCCTGAATCAATGATTTTAATTTCAATGGATTGATCACTTTTTTTTTCGGCTGCTACAGTTACCTTTCCTCCAATAGGTGTAAATTTTATTGCATTTGAAACCAGGTTACGAATAACAGTTTCCATCATCCTTGAGTCGGCATATACCGCTATATCATCAGGAAAAGAATAGTCAATTATAATACTCTTCTTTCGGGCAGATTCTTTTAATACCTCAATACAAGTTTTTATTAATTGTTTCACATTTAAATTTTCTGGACTAAATTCCAGCAAACCCCGTTTCAGCCTTGACCACTCAAGAAGGTTTTCCAGCAATCTGTAAATATTGGAGGCAGATTCCTTCATATTGATTGTAATCTCTTTAATTTCTTCAAAAGACATATTCTGAATTTCCTCAGCCAATATTTGTGTAGCTCCAAGGAAAGCGCTTAACGGGCCTTTCAGGTCATGTGCAAGAATTGAAAAAAACTTGTCCTTTTCTGCATTAATGGTCTGAAGTAATTCGTTTTTCAGTTTGATTTCTTCTTCAGCCAGTTTACGTTCGGTAATTTCTCTGGATATACCGAATGTACCGATGATTTTTCCTTCTTTATTCCGGATAGGAAGCTTAGTTGCATAAACCCATGAATCAGGACTATTAGCCAGGACCAGCCTTTCTTCCTTAGTCATAGATTGCCCTGTCTGAATAATTGTCTGTTCATCGTCGTATGCCATACGTGCATGTGCCTCCGTAAAAAAGTCATAGTCTGATTTACCGATTGCTTTGTCACAATCATTTAAACCGAGGAATTTGGACTGAGCTATATTAACCCTGATGAAGCGGCTCTCCAGGTCTTTGAAATAGATATGGTCAGGAAGGTTATCCATAAGAGTACGCATCAGATATTGTTCTTTATCGAGAGTTTCTAAATCCTGTTTGCGCTCCAAGTTGGAATGAATAAGCTGGCTATTCTGATATGCTTTTGAGGATATCTCATTGGCAAAGGCAAATAACATATGAGCCACTTTAACAAACTTCTCCTTTGACATAACAGGAACATCTTCAAGTGCTTTCATAAAATCATTCCGATCAGCACCAATTTCTTTAGCATACTGAAGCATTTGGTTATGATCCAGTTCTTCATTTTTAACCTGACCAATTAACCAGTTAGCAATATGTTCACCACCCACAATAATACTTGCGCCGGCATCCCACAAGCCACCACTTAAACATGGCTGTATTACAGGACCTTTTGGATTAGGTCTTCCGATTTCAGCGTCGGATTTGAAGCAGTTTAAAAGCCCGGTATCTGTTTTCCTTATTATTTCATTACATAACCTGCAGAAATTGCTTGGGTGTGTTATGGGTGAACCATCAGGATTTGTGATAATTGACGCAACCCCCGTAGCATCAGCAAATAGGTCCTGGATATGTTGAATAGCATCCAGATTGAATATATCGGAAAACCGAATAACATCAGGTATTAACCTATCCTTTTGCATCTTTCATTTTTTTTAATAAGTTATATACTCAATGAGTAATTTATCATCATAGTTTTACTTCAAAATTTTCAAATCTTCACGTTTTCAATTTGTCCAATTGTAAAAGAAAAAGTGCTTCCCGTTCCTACTTCACTTTCCACCCAGATTTTACCATTATGCTTTTCTATAAACTCTTTACAAAGTAATAATCCAAGGCCTGTACTCAGTTCACCTTCCGTACCAGGTCTGCTGGTCTTTTCATTTATCTGAAATATCCGGTTTTTCAATTCCGGTGACATTCCAATTCCTGAATCCCTGATTTTAATTTCAATGGAATGATCATTATGACTAGCTGCCACATTTACCAAACCCCCGGAGGTAGTAAATTTTATTGCATTTGAAACCAGATTCCGTAAAACCGCTTCAAACATGTGACTATCAGCGAGAACTTCCATTTCATCCGGAATGGTAACTTCTATTTTAATTCTTTTTTTTCTTGCAGATTCAGATAGAACATTTATACATTCACCTATTTTCTTTTTCAGATTAAGTTTTTCAGGTACGAAATCCATTCCCCCACGTTTAAGACGTGACCATTCAAGGAGGTTTTCGAGCAGGCTGTAAATATTTGTGGCTGATGCCTTCATGCTCTCAGTAATTTCCTTGATTTCCTCCATACTCATTGTCTGGATCTCTTCAGTAATTATCTGGGTAGCAGCAACAAATGCACTTAACGGTCCTCTGAGGTCATGTGCAATTATTGAAAAGAATTTATCTTTTTCTGCGTTAATCGCCTGAAGTAATTCATTTTTAAGTTTTATTTCTTCTTCTGTTTTTTTACGATCAATTGCAATAGCGATCTGACTTCCAATGGATGTGAGAAATCTCATATCACTTTCGGAATAGACATTTTCTTTCTCATAATGCTGAAGAACCAATACTCCTATAACCTTTGAAAGAGTCTGCAGTGGTATCCCTATCCAGGAAGGCGAATTAGAACCAATTAACTCTACTTCTCCTTTTTCTACAAGTTGGTCGAATTTTTTCTGGGTCAGGAGCAGTGGCTTTACTGTGCGGAGGACATAAGCTGAACAACTTTTACCCATAGAAATTGGTAGTGGAGCTTTATCGACATGGTCAACAAAATAGGGAAAACTGAAAAGACCTGTTTTTTGATTATATAATGCTATGAAACAATTCTCGGCATAGACGACTTTTCCAAGTGAGTGATGGATTAATTTTAATAATTCATCAAGATTATCGGTAGAAGTAATACCTTGAATAATCTCAAATAATGCATGACTTTCTAACTCAACACGCTTTCGTTCTGTAATATCCCTTGATATTCCGAATGTGCCAATGATATTTCCATCGTTATTGCGAAGCGCCATTTTGATTGCAGAAAACCATGCATCAGAGCTGTCTTTCCTCGTAAGTTTTTCTTCCTTTAAAATTGGTTGTCCGGTTCTAATAATTGTCTGTTCATCCTCAAATGCCTTGCGTGCAGCCTGTTCAGTAAAAAAGTCGAAATCCGATTTTCCAATTACCTTTTCAGGATCATTTAAACCAAATGAAAGTGCATGAGCTCTGTTATTTCTTATGAACTTGCTATCCAGATCTTTGAAATATACATGGTCGCTTAGGTTATTCATCAGGGCGTTTATCAGGAATTGCTCTTTTGCAAGAGCTTCTTCAGACTGCTTATGAACAGTTATATCCCTTACAACAGTAAGAATATGTGGTACTCCATCGAAATTAATTAATGAAGCCGATAGCAATCCATATACAAGATTCCCAAACTTTGACAGAAATTTAGTTTCAAAGTTTTTAACATTCCCTTTGGCTTTAAGCTCCCTTACCATATACGCACGATCATCGGGATCAGCCCAAATGTTCATTTCAAGTGAAGTTCTCCCGATAGCATCACGTTCAGTAAAGCCCATAATACTTGTGAATCCCTCATTAATAGAGACATACATTCCATCGGAGAGCCTGTTAATATTAATCGAATCAGGACTGGTCATATACGCTATCCTGAATTTTTCCGAATCTTTCCTGCTGTTTTCTTCAGCCTGTCTGAGTATTGATATCTCTTTCTCATAAGATTCTTTCATCGAATCATACTCATGCTGTAAATCGTTAAGCACTACGATTAGTTCCGCCTGTGTCTTTTCTTCGCTATTCATACAAATTTCCCATTTTCGATAAATCACAAGATACGAATTTTAAGGCACATCGCCTGAAATTCCAAGTTTTGCAAATAAGCTAATAATAAATGGTTGAAAGAGTTGAAAAGGTGAAGAGTTGAAAGAGTTGAACTCTTTTAACCTTTTCAACTCTTTCAACCATTTCCAGTATTTCAGTTTTCTCACTACATTTGCCGTTAAAAAAAAATGCAATACGATATTAAACCCGGTATTAAAGGCCTCATATTTGACCTGGACGGAACCCTTGCAGATACGATGCCATACCACTTTAAAGGGTGGCGGATGGCTTGTCAAAAATTTGGTGCCGATATTGATACAGCTTTTTTAAGAAAACACACCGGTACCCCGGGATGGATAATTGCAGATGAGATTATTAAGAAGTGTAACCTGAACGGAAGTGTTACCATCGATCAGATAATGGATGAAAAGCTTATTGAATTCTATAAAGAACAGCATCTGGTCAAGCCTATCATACCAGTGGTGGATATAGTAAAAAAATATTTCGGAATACTTCCAATGTCTATTGGAACAGGCGGTCACAGGGAAGCAGTTGAACGGACTCTTGACATTACTGACCTACGGAAGTATTTTGATATTATTATTACGGCCAACGACGTAAATAGTTTCAAACCCCATCCTGAAACCTTTCTCAAATGCGCAGCCCAAATGAATGTTGACCCCGAGTTCATTGAAGTCTTTGAAGATGGAGATCTGGGTATTGAAGCTGCCTTAAGCGCAGGGATGATTGCCACAGATGTGAGACCATGGTATGATTCGAGCTGGTAACACGTGTTTTGTGTTTGGCATTCATCGTTTGATGATTAGCTCCCCCTGTGCTCTGTACCTAAAAAAAACCCGGTATTTAATTCTACCGGGCTATTTTTATTAACAGAATTGATTCTTATACCAGAATCTTTGTTGTTAAGTTAGTAATACTGGTTTTGATCGCATCAAATGGTTTCCCATCCTTTGTGCTGTCCTGTTCAACAATCATATATTTCATTCCGGCAATATCTTTGGCCGCAAGAATCTCCTTGAAATCAATTACACCAGCACCTACAGGAGCGAAATCATTACTGGCAGTTTTGAAGAATGGTGCCTCCCTGGTATACATATCTTTCATATGGAAAAGCTGGAACCTCCCCGGGTATTTCTTAAACAGCTCTACCGGGTTTTGCCCGGCTTTAGTTGCCCAGAACAGATCAAGTTCCATAGTCATATACTCTTTGTCCATTTCTGCAAGAAAGACATCAAAATAGGGAACTTTGCCTTCTAAAGGTCCAAATTCGAAATTATGATTATGATATCCGAACTGGACACCCGCTTCCTTCATGATCTTGCCGACCTTGTTCCATTCAGCCACCATTTTCTGATAACCTTCAATTGATTTGCGGTCTTTATCATCAACAAAGGGCTGCATACAATACTTGGCACCAACTTTGGCATGGTCCTCAGCCATTTTTTTAGCCTCGTCGGCGGAAATTCCATTAGGACTAATCCCTGCATGACTACTGATTATCTCCATTCCCAGATCATTTACCATCTTTTTGAATTCGGTGGGCAGATAACCATAAAATTTCCCATTACCGTAACTGGCCATTTCCAGATTTTTATACCCGATATCAGAAACCATTTTCAATGATCCCGGAACATCTTTTCCCATAGCATCACGTATGGTATATAACTGGAGTCCTACTCCGAAGGTCTTTAGATCGACAACTTGTGATTTTGAAGCTGGAATTCCCAGTGTTTTCCAGTCACTCTTCGATATAACAAATGCTCCAAGAGCACCTGTGGCAGAAACTCTTAGGAAATCCCTTCTTGATTGTTTTGTTTTCATGGCAATGACAATAAAAAATTAATATAACAAATTATTGATTCCGAATATTTTAGAAAATCAGAGAATAAAAGTAATATAATACCATTAAATTAACGAAAATAACTCAGACTTTATCATAAAATTCTGTTTATCTTAAAATGATAAGACAAAAGACAAAAGTAATAAGATAAAAGTACCTTTGCCAGTAATAAAAGGTCATCGTTATTTAAGCTTTTATAATTGACAACCAGTAATGAGCAACTTAATAACAGTTAAATAAAAAGATTGAATCAGATAATAAATACTGCCGACGGTTCACATACTATTTATGTCCCTGAATTAGATGAGCACTATCATTCAGTGCATGGCGCCGTTCAGGAATCTGCATTCATATTCATCAATAACGGATTTGATGTTTGTAATGCTGACCCTTTGTCAATTCTTGAGATTGGTTTCGGAACAGGGCTAAATGCACTTCTGACTGCCATCAAAAGTATGACAGGCACAAGAGAAGTCAATTATACTTCAATCGAAAATCATCCGCTTGATACTAAAATTATTAGTTCCCTGAATCATTATAAATTTGCCGGTGAGAATGGCAAGGAAATTTTTCATCAGATTCATTCATCACGATGGAATTTAAGCGTAAATATCTGCAAGAATTTCAACCTGAAAAAAATTGAGACTGATTTCACAAAGGAACAACCATCGGGCAGGTATGATCTTATATATTTTGATGCATTCGGGCCGGATAAACAACCGGGAATGTGGACAAGGGAAATATTTACTTCAATTTCAGCAGTAACTAACAAAAATGGCATCTTTGTCACTTATTCTGCTAAAGGGGAAGTGAAAAGAAATCTTAAGGCATGTGGGTTTGATGTAACCTTGCTGCCGGGTCCTCCGGGGAAAAGACAGATGATCAGTGCAGTGAAAATTTAAAATTTATTTTTTCGATGGCTTTTTTTCTTTCCCTAAAGTATTATCTTAGCTATTGACATCTGTATCGATTTGATTTATATTTATTTATATATTTTATTAATATCTTCAGATACAGTTTTGCTACACTTTTTATTATTTACATTATTAAGATACCAAAAGAATGGTGCTTCCTTTATACAGGCACTTTTTACAAACTTCCAGTAATACATGTAAATTTTTTTCGTTTAATTTTGAATTAAATAGCAAATTTATATTGTTATATAGTCTTCTCAGTCTCATCGTAACTAATTCATTATCTTTAAATTGTAAGCAAAATGAGACTGGTGAGACAATAATGAGACAAGCAATGTACTGATTATCTGTAAAATAACCCCTTTTGTCTCATTTTCTCATAATCCCCCGCCTTTTTGTCTCCTGAAAATATTTCAAAAAATACCTGATTTAATTTAACACATAGATATTCAATATAATATATATAATTCAATAATATATTTTGTGAGAATCTGAGAAAATGAGACAAGCAAGAAACCAGAGAGTAATGAGAAAATGAGACTGAAAGACCTAACTGCCAGATTTACTGGTTGTTGTTTGTCTCATTATTGTCTCATTAGTCTCATTTGTATTGTAACTAGCTTTACTGCAAGTGATTACAATGAGACAAGTTTATTTTCAAAAATCCTTGCTATTTAGAATCTTTCTAATTAAATTTACTGTGCCAAAAGGGCAATACTGAAGAATACCATACTGACACCACCAATTGAAGTGGCAACCACTCTGAAGACAGCCTAAAAACTGCAAAATCCAACACTGTAAAACGATTACTGAAGAATACAACCATACAAGGGTTGACTTTAGCGTATCGTTTTTTTATTTTAAGAATAAGCGTTTTTTGAAGTTAACATAAAGTATTTATATAAAAAGATAGCCACCAAGCAATCTTTTTAAACCTCTGGCGAGTTTCGTAAACTGTGCTCGCCATGAGGTTTTTAACAGTTTACTGTTGCAATTATTAGTGACAAAAAATAAGAATTATTAATAACAGTTTACAATGGACAATTATTTAACAAGCGGGACAACCGCACAAACATTTCAAAACTTAACACCTGTACTTTCAGGTTTAACAGTAACACAAACCACAAGTTTAACAACTGCATTATCAGGTTCAAAAGTAACACAAACGGCAAATGTAACATTTGTACCACATGCATCATCCGCACAGCCATTAGCACCTTTAACACTATTAAGTAAAGACATTCTATGTGAAAAACTCTTTAACAAGATCACGAAGTTTTGCCAAGAAGATAAATTCATAAATCCAGACTATTTTATTTTGAATTTTGCCAGCATTGCTTCATTTTTTTCAACCAACAGGGTCAAATTACAGGTTGGTAAAAATCGCCCGACTGATGCAAACACATTTATTGTATTTGTCGGGTACAGTGGAAAGGGCAAAACATACATGAATGATTTTTTTCAAGACTCCATTAACGAAATCCAATCGGTACTGGTTAATGAAGGTAAAAAATTTAATGATTTTGTTAAAGCATGTAAAGCATATAATTTTAGTAACACTGATATAACAGAAGAACAAAAGGACGGTTATGTAAAAGGTTATAATAAAAGTCATTTTACAAACTTTGACCAGTTTTTAACTAAAGAAATAAAACCACAGCTTTTCACACCTTTAGAGTATACACCAGAAGCATTATCAGACAGATTCAACAGCAGTCGTAATGGTGCTTTATTATTGAATGCAACCGAATTTCAAGAATTAAAAACTAATATCGGACGTACTAAAACTGTGGAGGATATTTTTACTTTTTTAATTCCTTACCATGAAGGAAGGTCTGGAACAATAATTAGAAAGACACAAGATGATGTTATAATTGAAAAGGCTAAGCTGTGCGTTCTGATTAATACACCACCAAATACTTTTGAAGAATTACGGTTAACAAATTTTTTTCCATGTGGTGCAGGTTATCGGTTTTTCTTTTATTTTGATAATGTCGTTGACCTTAGCGACCCACACCTTGCTGAAAAATCAAATGATTGTATGAGTTATTATGAAAGATACCAAGCAGAAGTTAAGAATATTATAGAAACATACTTTTTCAATATGATTTACATGTCAATAGGACAATGCAAAACACTTAGAATAAATGATGACAATACTTTGAAGATTTACAATGAACTTTTATTAAGTCTTTGGAACGACCATGTTAAATATGCAGATTGCTTGCTTGACCACCAGAAAGAAACTTTTAAGTCAAGATTGGCAACAATGTTGAACAAAAGTATTATGAATACTTATATGATGAATCATAGCCATGATGACAATCTTAGTTTTTCATTTGATACGGTGGATTTAACTGAAACAGAGATCAGGAGAGGTTATAATTATTATCGTTTCTTTCTGCCACAAACAATTAACATATTTGATACAGAATTAAAATCAGACTTAACGAACAAACAAATAAAAATTATTGAATTAATGAATGTTGGGAAAGTTTACGACACTGATATTTTATTAAAAATGGTAACGGATAATAAGATTGCAGGAGATGCAACATTTTATAGAATGTTACAAAAAAAATCAAAGCAATTTACCGTAATACTTGACAGAGTGCATAATAAACAACGTATAATCAGAAATTTTTAGTTTAATAACATGAATGATTTACAAGAAATACGCGATGAATTAAATAGGTTACAAGAAGCATCTGATAATACAACAAGCCGAAGCAAACGTCACAGATATGTTTTTGAAAAATATAACCCGAAGATCGGAAAACATATTTGCCCGAAATGTCAGAAAAAAACATTTGTGCACTATCAGGATGCATTTAATAATTATCAGATAATAAGTCCTATGGTTGGCAAATGTGAGAGAATCAACGAATGCAAGTACTGGAAAACACCGTATGAATTTTTCAATGAAAATAATATTGAAGAACCTGAAAGTTGTTACAATATTTGCATTAATAACGGCAACGAGTATGATGCTTTAAATGATTATGACTCATTAATATCATGTGATTATATCCCTGAAAAGTACTTTAAACCTTCATTTAATAATTGTGCAAATTCTTTTACTATTTTTTTACACGAATATCTAAATAAGGATACACAAAAAATGCTTGATCTGATTAAAATGTTTAATATCGGCACTGGCAATAATACCGATGTGATATTTTGGCAGGTTGATATCGAGAATAACATCCGTACGGGCAAAATAATGAGGTTTAACGATAAGGGCAAGAGATGGAAGAATTATATTGATTGGGCACATTTAAGGGTTAAAATTGATGCTTTTACTGTTAAACAATGCCTTTACGGGGAACATTTATTGGCACATTGTCCGAAAGCCAAACAAATCATAATTGTTGAATCAGAAAAGACAGCCATAATACTTAAAAGTGAATACATGGATGACAATAATATAATTGTTATGGCGACAGGGGGACAACAGGATTTAATTCTTGACAGATTTAAAGTTTTTGAAGACCGTGCTGTTGAAATAACTTTAATTCCTGATGTTGGTGCACAAAGCGATTGGAAAAGAAAAATGGAGATCATAAGGTTGAATTTAAAACTTGATATCGAATTATATGACCCGAACCAGTTTATAATCATGAATTTTAATGATGATTTTACTTTAGAATCGGGAGAAGATATTGCAGATTATCTGATACAAAAAAGATTAGGACTTGAATATATTACAGGAGAATCATATATAACAAAAAAATAAAAATATATAATAATTACTTAAACTATGAAAAAACACATTTATAATAATTTACCAGAAATGTCAACTGAAAAGTATCAATCATTAAAAAACGATATTAAAACTAATGGTTATGACAAAAGATATCCTATTTGGTTATACCAAGGTGATATTCTGGATGGTTGGAATCGATGGCGTGCGTGTCAAGAACTTGGCGTAACCCCAATTTTTAAAGATTTTAAAGGTACAGATTCGGATGCGTTTTGGTTCGTTGTCCGTAGCAATAACAGAAGAGATTTATCCCCCTTTCAACGTGCTTGTGTTGCAGTTGATTCAATGTCAACGATTGCATTATTTAAAGAAGAAGCAATGGCAAGAATGCTATTAGGCAAAACAGACCCTACTCAAAAGTTTGAGCAGGGTAAAAAAGATAAAAACATAAATTCAACTAATGCAAAAATTGCTAAAGAGTTTGGCACTAACAGAACTTATGTCAACGAGGCACAAAAAATAAAAAAGAATAATCCTGAAGTATTTGAAAGATTAAAGTCTGGAGATTTAACACTCACTGAACTTAAAAAAGAAAAAAAAACTAAACAACTTGAAAAAAAGAAAGAAATTTATATTGAACAAGCCAAAGCAGTAATGGTTGATGCACCTGAAGTAAGTTTAATGGATGCCAATGATTTTCTTAATACTTTTAAAGATAATTCAATTGATTTACTCTTTACTGACCCACCATATATGACAGATATTCCAAATATTAATGAGTTTACAGAAAAGTGGCTTACTCTGGCAATTCAGAAAACAAAAAAAACAGGAAGAATGCTAGTATTCTCAGGTTCATACCCAATGGAAATTCAAGCGTTTTTAAATGTGCTTCTAAATCAGGATAAATTTATTGTTGATAATCCACTGATCTGGACATATAAAAATACGTTAGCAAATACACCTGATATGAAATACAATCTTAATTATCAAATGATTTGGCATTTATATTCAAATAAATCTGCACCACTGGACACATCTATTACAAGTGAAATGTTTTCTGTACAGGAAGATAATGCACCTGATGGTCGTCAAGGAAACAGGCTTCATACTTGGCAGAAATCAGATGATTTAGCATTAAGATTAATCAGACACACAACAAAACCAGAAAACGTGGTGGTTGATTGCTTCACATGCACTGGAACATTTTTGATTGCAGCCAATACATTAGGCAGAATTGGTAAAGGTTGTGACATTGATCAGACAAATCTCGATATTGCTATCAGCAGGGGGTGTAAATTAAAAACTAAAGTTTAATATTATGAATAAACAAATTTACAACACATATTCTGTTATTCTGAAATATGCTGATATACGAATCATATCATGTTTCCCAAGTTTTTAAAAAAAAATAATTGTAAAATTTTTGGGGTGCTTGTTTGTAGGAACATACGTATAATATCCCAGATTTAAATTTTTTGTAATTTTTTTCCAAAAATAAAATAGAAGTATTTATTATATGTACAGAGAAATACTTTTGGCGCACCGACAACATGGGGGGAGGGTACTAAATACCCCGCCCCCATTAGCGGGGGTTACGACAGATGTGCCAGATTAAGAGTACATTACATATATTAAATAGTTTGTCCGAGTATTATGAAATTTCAAGACCAATATCCCTTTGATGAATTCTTGTATGGCATTAATAATGTTTACCATTCTGTCGGTTATTGCAGCCATTATGTAAATTCAGATTGCATACAGACATCTAAGAAGATCGTGACAAATGGGAAAAAGTATTTGATCGTTTCAATAAGAGATCAAGGGTCAGAACTTATTGTCCATAAAGTAAGACTGGTGGACGTATTCTTCAATACTGAATGCCTCTATTTGTTTGTTACAGATTTGCAGACCCAAACAAGTTTTATTATCGATCTGAATTTAGTATGTCCTGCTGATAAATGTGAATGGATAATGTGCAACATGGAAGATTATGATAAAATAAGTTATTACAAAACAAAAAAAGCGTATTGCAATAAATATACTGATACTCATAAGAAGTCAATTACAAAAAGCACCTTACAACATAGCAATGATGACCTTCTTGATTTTGAATTTTAACACTAAATCAGTGATCAAGCATTAATCTTTATATGTTCATTATCAGGATATATTGTACCTTTGACTTTAGTCAGAATTATTAAAGAATTAAGATGCTTAGTTTAAAAAATAAAAGAATAATTAACAATGACTTTCTTTGCATTAAATCTGAGATTTGTGGATTGGCTTCCGTTTATAGCAAGCAGGAGAAATCTGAATTGAATGAATTTGTTAAGAATCTGATATATTCGTATTTTAATAATTACAAACAAGCATTATTTGCTTATGAGATAATTTACGAACTTGTTGATAGAATAAAATTATTTGAATCGACTGATTTAGAAAATCTTAAACTATTGTTTAAAGATGTTGATAATGCAATCATAATAACCGATTATACACATCTTTTCATTCTAAAAATGAAATCTTCTCTTGATTTACTTGCTTGTTTAATTGAATATCTCTTAAAAAGGAGTGACTTCGAGATAAATGAATATTCTTTGACCGACATCGGAAAATTAAAAACAAATGATGATAATATAACCAGAATTATATGTGATTTCAAGAAGAACGAAACGATAAAAGAACTTATTGAGAACAGAAATAGATTATCACATCGTGGATATCTTATTCAGTCTACAATCAACAATACGTCAACGATAGAGTTAAGCCAAAAAATTGAACATGGGATTAATATTTCTTCCAGATATGATTTTAATATTTCTATATTTTTAACAGATTATATAGATTTGCTATCTAATTTTGAAAAAAATATCACTAAAAATATTAATACAAATGATGGAATAGTACCTATTGCAAATGGTTATTTTAATGATTACGTAAATAAATATGAATTACCATAATAAATAATTGTAACCAAAGTGTAGCGGTAATTAAAATTAATAACTTTTCAAATAATAAAATAAAAATTAAGGATATTGACTTTGATGCTGAATTTTTAACCGATAAAAAAGCATATTTATATCAACTTAATAGTTTAATAATAAAATAATTATATACACAAAGAAAGAACTGTCATGAGATATTAAAAAACAAACGATGAAGAAGAAAATTTTATTATCAATTGCGATTGCATTTATCAGCATAACTGGTTTGACTGCACAAAAAATTTATGAACTTAATGAAGTGAAGCAAATTCCGTTTATTATTGGAAATGATATACAGGAAATTGCTTTATCTGTAGTCGAACTTTACAAAAATGCAATTATAACACCTGAAAGATATTCCTCTGAGGATGCAGTAAAGAATACCGTATATACATTTTATGAGGCTGATGATAAAATGAACAAAACAAATCCTTGTAGCGGTATGAAATACTCAGCAGACAATAAAAATGATATTGATTTGAACAATGAGCTGCTATTTAATTTAACATTTGACGAGAATGGGAATATGATTATTCCAGATAAAATATTTGTCGTTAGTTTCAGAGTTATAACGGAAAATAAAATAAATAAACAAGTGGGATTATTATCATTTGAGTTGAAAGTAAATGATAGTATAAAGATGCAATTAAAACAAGTTAGTCTAAAAACAATCGCTGAAGTTGACAAAAATTCTTTGTCGGGGGGATTAACACCAATAAAAATTTTAATCCCTTTTAAACTATCATATAATACAGAGTTTGATACTGAATATGCAACAGTTGTTAAACGAAATGGTATGGTTGATGCTCTTTCTGATGGAAATTGTAAAAAAGAACAATTAATGGAAATGTTAAAAGACAATATAGAATTGTCAAAATTTAAAAAAGGTGTTTTTCGAGCAACTATTGAAGAAAAAAAGTTAAATATTTATATTGATTTTAACATAGAACGAGGCATGTTCTGGAGTCCACAAACAAAAAGTTTTTCGATCTCAACATTTTCCATAAAATCCATAGACTTTCAAAGAAAAATATAATTAAAAAATCATGAAATCATTGACTATATGCATATTAACGTTTCTTATCTGCATCACTTCAATCGGACAGATTAATAAACCTATAATCGTTACGAAAAGTCCTAAAATTGTTCCAACGGGGAAAAAATGGATACTGCAATCGGGAATAAAAACAAGAGTGCAAGTAAGTTATGGAGTTTTAAATTCAGGTTCTTTTTGTAATGCTATTTTTCGTTCAACTCCCAGAATTATTTCAAGCGTTAATCGTGGTAATACTTTTAATGCGGAAAGTTATGTTTTAATTTTCCAAGAACCAGAGAAAGTACCTTATACAAATGATTATACATATGATTTGATAATAATTTCAATTGCAGATAAAAACTTTTCCATTGATGACTTGCAGCAGAAAAGTCCTGACGAAGTTGGCACAAATAAGATAGAATTTAAAGGTGGTGAAAGTGTATTTGTTGGAAATTGTTTAGAAAGTATAGAACTCCAAGAAATCAATATGACTCAGACAGAATTGCTTGAAATTAAGAAAAAGAATGATGAAATAAATAAAGCGAATCAATTAATACTTTCAAATTTCAATATTCCAGTAAATCCTGAAAAATATGTAGAGTCGGGTACTAAACCTGAAATTCATGATAGCAAATTAAAAAGTATTATTTTTTCAAGTTCAGCAGTAATATTTAAGCGACCGAGCAAAGTTCCCGCATTAGATGATGTTTCAACATGGACACTCACTCTAAGTGCCGATAAGTTTACACTTCAAAGTTCTAACGGTATTGACAAGAAATATACTGTAATAAAAATTGAATATGATGAACAAATGAAAATGCAGAAGTTCACATTGGGAAACTCTGATAAAGAAATAACTCATAATCTTTTAATCTCTTGGAGCAATAATCGATACACGTTGATATTGAATTCAACGGATAATACAGAGGAATATCAATTTCAAGAAGTTCAATCTACCGATAAACAATATCAACCGAAGTAAAAAAATAATTCCCGCCTACAGTTTGCACATTTGAAGGACGCATATTTTGATATTAGACGATAACCAAAATAACCGTCCGTCTTTTTTGGTCGACAATCGGGTCGGTCTTACAGGGGGGGATGGATATGAAAAATCAGGGGGTATTTGATCATAATTTTAATCACTAATTATTTGTAGGGGGGACTATTTTGGTTTGTGCCGATTGACGCTTCATTTCTTCACGCAATATATACCCTTCGTTTTTTCTTTTTCGTAAGTCTTTGCTCCCTTTGGGTCTTCCGACAAATTTGTATCCCTGTGCTCTGACCCGCTGCAACCCTTGAATTGTGCGTTCCCTGATCAATTCACGTTCGAATTCCGCAAAAGCACTAAGGATTTGAAAATGAAGCATTCCTGATGCGGTGGTAAAATCCAAACTATCACTTACAGATATAAAACCAATTTTTTTATCAATTAATTCTTTGACGTTTAATATCAATTCTGTTGATGAACGTGCCCAACGGTCAAGTTTGTTGACTACCACAGCATCATATTCATTTTTCCGTAACCGTGCCAGCAATGATTGTTTTACGGGTCTGGTTCTCCGTGTTGATTCAGTTTCTTCAAAAATATCATAAGTACAGCCGTTATTCTTGGCATATTCAATGAGCCTGATTTTCTGGTTCTCTACTGTTTGTTCATTGGTGGACACTCTTACATATAATGCAATATGTTTCATATACTAATATTTAATTGTTACAAAATGAGTAATATTCATACTTTTCATCATAATAATTGAACCAGCAAGGAAATTCTACTGTCATCGTGGATACAATAGTATCGCCAGTCATGAAGACCAGAATAAAGAAGGACTTGGAATTCTGGGTGCAGATTTTGGACTGATAGATTCGATTATGTTTTTTCATGGCTCAAAAATACATAATATATTATGTATTATCAAAAATATTACATGATATTTTATGTATTTTCGTAAATTTGTTAAAATTCTTGTATTATGGAAAAGAAAACTGTTACAGACATTCCTGTTGATATTGATCAGAAACTGAAAGAAATTGGTGATAAAGTGAAAATTCGGAGAAAAGCAATTTCAAACAACTATGAAAATTTTGCAAAAGCATATAAAATTAATAAAGTAACACTTTTAAGAATTGAAAATGGGGAAAACTATACCATGAGTTCATTTCTGCGATTGCTAAACTCCATCGGAATTACAATTGAAGATTTACTTCTTTAATCGCATGAAAATTCAATTAAGTCTGTCGAACACGTCTGTCGGTACACTTATAAAGAGATATCTGTTCAAAATTAGCTTGTCTGGTGTTTAAAATGGCATTTTACAACACCTCTGTTACCTTTTTAGGGACTTTAAAACGGTATAATTGTAAAGAATAGTACCATTAAAGTCATTTTCAGTACAGTATGAACCACATTTTATTGTGTCTGGTATTTATGTAAAATACCATTATAGCAATGTCCAAAAAAAATATGCAAGAACACCAAATCAAAAGAATTGAAGAAATCGGATTATTCATTAAGAACTGGCGATTAAATGAAGGTTACAGCCAATATGAGTTCAGTAAAATAACTAATAAGCATTCCAACACTATTTCACACATTGAAGTAGGTAATAACATAACACTTTTAACCCTGCTTGATTGTTTAGATGCGATGGAGATGACTCCAGCAGAGTTTTTTGAAGATATGGGGTAGTGTGATAATGATAAAAGTCCTACCGAATAGCTGTTTCCGCAAATCGGTTAATCAAAAACTGGATGGTTGGATAATCATCCTCTTTGAGTTAATTTATATGATGGTAACCATGCAATGATTATCCTGTCGGAATAATTATTGATTATATCACCAGCAAAAAACACCGCAAACGGTGCAATTTTAAAGACAAGATTTGTAATTCACTTACTAATCAGCACAAAATAGCAAATGATGTTTTAAAAAATTGTAAATTGCTTCGTGAATGAACTAACAAACATGATCACAATTTGATAAAACAACATAATAAAACAGAAATATGATACCTGACTATCAATCTTTAATGCTTCCTCTTCTCAAACTTGTTTCGGACAAACAGGAACATAAATACAGAGACCTCATCGAAGACTTGGCGACCGAGTTTAATATGACTGAAGAAGAACGGAAAGAACTTTTAGCAAGTGGCAACCAAACAATTTTTGATAACAGAGTTGGTTGGGCAAAAATATATTTAAAAAAGGCTGGACTTCTTGATTCTCCAAAACGAGCTGCATTTAATATTACGGAACTTGGAATTCAGACACTAAAGAAAAATCCTGATCGCATTGATGTGAACTATTTGAAACATTTTCCCGCTTTTCTTGAGTTTCTACATCCTAGCCGCAATGACAATGAAAATGGAACATTTACCCCAGAACCAACTGACCAGACTCCTGATGAGAATCTTGACAAAATATACCAGCAAATAAGAAAATCATTAGCATCTGATCTGCTTAACAAAGTAATTAGCTTATCTCCAACTTTTTTCGAAAGGCTTGTTCTTGACCTTTTAGTAAAAATGGGGTATGGTGGTGGTAAAATCAATGACGCAATAACAAATATTAAGAGAAGTCATGACGATGGTATAGACGGCACGATTAAAGAAGATAAGTTAGGACTTGATATTATTTACGTTCAAGCAAAACGTTGGAAATTTGGCAATACAGTTGGGCGACCAGAGTTGCAAAAATTTATTGGTGCATTAGCTGGAAAAGGTGCTAAAAAAGGCATCTTTATCACAACATCAAATTTTACAAATGAAGCACGACATTATACACCCTTGAATGAAACTAAAGTTGCTCTTATTGATGGCGAACAGTTGGCTCAACTAATGATAGACTATAATCTTGGTTGCACAACCTTTCACACATACGAACTCAAAGAAATTGACAACGATTATTTTGACGAAGAATATATGCAGTAATTTTACCGTAAAGACATGGAGTTGGCGAGGGTTGTCTAAAAAGTAATGACCACCAGAAGCATATGGAATTCAAAATTGTTGTAAATTGTTTTACGAATGAACTTATAAAATTCGATTTGCAATTTAATAGGTTGATATATGAAAAAGTACGAATCAAAAATTGGACTCGGCATTGTCTTATTTATAGTAATAATATTAGGCAGTGTATCAACTATAGTAATTATTAATCGTGCATGGATTGGATTAGCAATAATAATATTATTAGTCGCATTTATAATTTATATGTTTAGGACAACTTATTACATAATCCAAAGCAATGAATTGATAATCAAATGTGGATTTATGTATAATGCAACCATTAATATTGGTAGAATCAAAAAGATTGTTGAAACAAATAATCTGTTAAGTTCTCCCGCTACTTCTCTGGATAGAATTATGATCTACTTTGGCAATTCCGATACTGTAATGATTTCACCAAAAGAAAAAATGGATTTTATTGACCAACTGATTACTGCAAATTCAAAAATTGAAGTAATACTAAAGAAAAAAATGCAGTAATAACATAAACCATCAATATGTTTCATATGTAAAACGTGTTTCAGAGTACGAAATAGAGGCACAGTGAGTATATGACCTCATAGGGTAAACCAGAATAGACAATCACCATGCAGTTGGAAGCAATTACCGTGACGGAGTAGATAAATTTGACCTCTTTTATAGTGTTTTAATTAAAATTGTATGTTTTTTAATTAAAAATGTTTGAAACTCAGGCACAGTGAGAAAGTGGCTTCACCAGATAAGCCAGAATTGACAAAAATAACAAAGGTAATGTTCACCATGTCAGAACTGGCATAAATGTCTTAAATCGCTTTATATGACATCTCGATGCACCAGCATATATTATTAAAAATCCCTGCTCAATAATTTGAGTAGGGTTCAATAATTTTGTTCCAAAAATGTTCAAACTACCCTACTAACTATTATTTACTTTTTTAATAATTTATTTTCAAGGTCGTTTTCATTAAGAAAATTACTGTAATGTTTAATGATGGTAGCATAGTCAGAATGACCACTTAATGTTCTTGCAGTTTCAATACCATATTCATTAACATTTCTTTCAATCGCAAATCTTCTGAAAGCATGACTTGATATTGCTTTACACTTTAAATACTCAGTGTAGTCATTCAAGTAAGTTGTTTGCTTATATATCAATACCTTTTCTTCTTTAAACACTTCTTTGCATATAACACCAAGCATTTTATTAAATGGTGACCTGTCTGAAAAATGAAATAACATGTCTTTGTTCTTAGGATTGTAATCATGCTTTATATGGTCAGTGATAATATCAATGGCTTCTTGGTTTACAATTACAACTGTTCTTTGCTTGTTTTTTTTATGTTCTTTGAAGTTTATCTTGCAAGTACCATTAACAACAACATTTCTTTTGTCAATGGTAAGTACTTCACCAATCCTTAATCCAACATACCTGTTAATTTTGATGATGTCCAGCACTTCTTTTTGTGGTAATGACTGTGGTATAAATTTTAATATTCTCTGAACATCTTCTTCTGTTATATGATACTTTTGACCACTTTGAGGTCTTACAAGAAAGTCTTGAATCTTTGGTAAATAAAATTTTTTTGCAACATAGTTTAGATATTTGAATATTATCATTTGACTGTTATACACACTAATTTTACTTATGTCCTTTTTAATAATCTTATCAATAAACTTTCTCCTGCTGACTAACCATTTACCAAAGTCCAGTATAACTTGTTGACTCACCATATCAGCAACACTATAATTTAAAAGATTTAACACAAAGTAAGTCTTGAAATGCTTCAAGGTATAACCATAAGTAATCTTACTACTGGTTTTAACACCAGCATCAGTTAATGATTTATAAAACTGGTTGGTTTCATAATCAATATCAAAATCTTTGAAAATAGAATTATCATAAGTTTTAAGTATATCTGGTGTTGGATAACTACCATTATTTCTAACATAAAAATTCTTAATACCTTGAACCAGTTCTGCTTTAATCTCATTACAATTTTCCTGTACCATACCACCCAACAAATTTCCATTGAGTTTTACAAGGTCTTCTTTGCTTAGTTTGACATTAATTGGTTTATCATAAGTTTTACCCACACCTTTTTCAATGGTTGCAAAGTATCTTAAGTAAACTTTATTATCTTTGCCACCAATAAATTTCAAAGTGTACTTCTTAATCTTCATGACAGTGGTTATTTCAATTAATATTTGCTATAGTTTTGCTACAGTTTCAGTGAATAACTACAGTTATGCTACAGTTTTTAATGATGGGTGAAATGCATTAAAGTCATATTATCAATAACTTAACAAATATAAACAAATTTAATTAATAACAAATATAAAGTATTATCTTAGCGGAAATTTTAAATTTAAAAATGTATTATATGAAAATCA